>Ga0055584_100000298_pt1 | contig 47252 bp, 48 predicted proteins | sample OSDHelmetaG_FD_58716 | JGI IMG/M metagenome (GOLD analysis project Ga0055584, IMG submission 58716) | Pelagic marine sediment microbial communities from the LTER site Helgoland, North Sea, for post-phytoplankton bloom and carbon turnover... | ecosystem: Environmental > Aquatic > Marine >...
AAGCTTCTGCTTGGTTCAGCCGGGCAGGGCGAAGCCCAGGCTCTGCTCGACGGTCTGGCCCTCGCACGCCGGGTCCGGCGAGAGGAGGTGGTCGCCGGTGCTGGCCACGTAGCAGCGGAAGAGCTCCACGCGGCCCGCACCGGGGGCGTCGTGGATCCAGCCGACGGGGCCCAGCGGGGGCAGCCCCTCGCAACCCGGATCCGAGGTCAGCAGCGAGTGGTCGCCGACCTCGCACTCGAACAGCAGCGTCGTGTTCGGCTGCCCCGACCGCTCCAGCAGGTAGGCCTGCTCCTCCACGAAGCCCGGCGGCAGGTCCCGCGTGCTCGCGCGGTGCCCCCAGCCGTCGCGGTATCCGCGGACCAGCCGGGTGTGTGGGAGGTGCTCGAAGCCGCAGTCCAGCTGCGGTGGGAGCAGGTCGATCCGGTTGGCCAGCGCCCAGGTGGACCACGACGGGCGCGCGCTGCCGTCGGCCCGGCGCAGGCCGAGGCCCAGACCCGCGGCCACCTCCGTGGGGTGGTCGCTCATCCGGTGGTAGAGGAACGACACGATCCCGGGCGTCCCCGTGATGTTGCGGAACGCCGCGCAGAGCTGGTCGGCCTGCTCGCCCTCCGACGAAGGGGACAGCGCGTTGATGCCCTGCTCGGTGAGGTGGACCTCGTGCCGCTCGGGGTTCCCGGGGAAGGCCGCGTGCAGCCAACCCACCACCGCGCCGACGTTCCCGAAGGTCACCTTCGGGTAGTCGGTCGGCGAGAACTCCGGCGCGAGCAGGTTCGGCGGGTACGGATGGAACGCCACGCGCCAGTCCCGGCCGCCGGCCCGGGCGTCGAGGCCCAGCAGTCACGTTCACCGACGAGGAGGTCGTCGAGGACGAATAGGGCGGGGCGGGCGCCGCGCCCAAGCGCGTCGCCCGCACTCGGAGCTCGGGCGACGGGCCCCGCGCAGCCTTGCCATCCCGGGGCTGGGCGCCAACCCTGGGACCCTGACGAACACCCCGACAACTTTCGGCTGGATCGACGGCGCTGAGGCGACGACCTCTTCGCCGTCGACGTTTCCCAACATCAACCCCGCCACCGGCGAGGCGGTTGGCCTCGTCGCGACGACCGACGCCACCGCCGTGGAGCGGGCAGTTCAGGCCGCCGCGCGCGCCCTGCCGGCCTGGCGAGCGAGGACGGGGGCCGAACGGGGGCGCGTCCTCCGGGCCGCCGCCGAGGAGCTTCGCCGCCGGGTCGAGTCCCTGGCCCGCCTCGAGGTCCTGGATACGGGCAAGCCCATCGCCGAGGCCCTGGAGGTCGACGTCTTCTCGGCGGCCGACTGCCTGGAGTTCTTTGGCGGCCTCGCCGCGGGCCTGAGGGGGAGCCACGTGCAACTGGGTGACTCCGCCTTCGGCTACACCCGCCGGGAGCCCCTGGGCGTCTGCGTGGGCATCGGCGCCTGGAACTACCCGCTGCAGATCGCCGCGTGGAAGGCGGCCCCGGCGCTGGCCGCGGGCAACACCATGGTCTTCAAGCCGTCGGAGCTCACGCCCACCACGGCCGTCGAACTGGCGCGCGTCTTCGCCGACGTGGGCCTGCCGCCGGGGGTGTTCAACGTGGTCCTGGGCAGAGGCGAAACGGGCGCGGCCCTGGTGGCTCACCCGGGGGTCGCGAAGGTGTCGCTGACCGGCTCTGTGGCGACCGGCAAGCGGGTGATGGCCGGCGCCGCGGAGACCCTGAAGCACGTCACGATGGAGCTCGGCGGCAAGTCGCCGCTGGTCGTGTTCGAGGACGCCGATCTGGACAACGCCGTGTCCGCCGCGATGCTCGGCAACTTCTACACGCAGGGCGAGGTCTGCTCGAACGGCACCCGGGTGTTCGTTCACGCCTCGGTGCACGACGTGTTCGTGGAGAAGCTCCTGGCGCGGACCGCGGCGATGGTCGTGGGCGACCCGTTGGACCCCGCGACACATGTGGGCGCGTTGATCAGCCCCGAGCACCGCGACCGCGTCCTGGGCTACGTCGCACTCGGGGTGCAGGAGGGCGCGGTCCTGCGCTGCGGCGGCGATCGGGTCACCGCGGGAGCCTTGGGGGCGGGCAACTTCGTACGCCCCGCCGTCTTCACGGGATGCCAGGACGCCATGCGCATCGTGCGCGAGGAGATCTTCGGGCCCGTGATGTGCGTCCTGTCCTTCGAAGACGAGGACGAGGTCGTCGGCCGGGCCAACGACACCGACTTTGGGCTGGCGGCCGGGGTCTTCACGAGGGACCTGGCGCGGGGCCACCGCGTCGTGGCCGCCCTCGACGCCGGCACCTGCTGGATCAACACCTACAACCTCACGCCCGTCGAGCTGCCCTTTGGGGGCACCAAGCAGTCGGGCCTGGGTCGGGAGAATGGGGCCGCGGCGTTGGACGCCTACACCCAGATCAAGTCGGTGTACGTAGAGCTGGGGGACGTCGAGTCGCCGTACTGAGGGACGGGGCAGTCCGTCGGGGGACCCCGGCCGCCGATGGCGTGAGCCGGGGTCGGCAAGGGTAGGATCTGCCCATGGCCGTCACGCTCTTCTACGTCGCCAACATTCTGTACTGCCTCGCCTACGTCGTCCGCGACATGGTGAGGCTTCGGGCGATCACCATCGTCGCGGCGTTCGCGACGTTCCCGTACTTCCTCGCCCCCGAGCAGCCCCTGTGGGAGGCCATCGCCTGGCAGACGGCGTTTGCCGGGATCAACATCGTCAACCTCACCCACCTGCTGCTGCAGCGGCGGCCGGTGGAGATGACCGAGGACCAGCGCCACCTGCATCAGTTCGTCTTTCGAGGCCTCACGGCCCGGCAGGCGAAGAAGCTGATGGAGGCCGGCGAGTGGGTCGACGTGCCCTCGGGCGGCCAACTCGTCGAGCGGGGCAGCTCTCCGGACTGCCTGATGGTCATCGCTCGGGGGACCTGCGACGTGACCGTCGATGATCGCCTCGCGGCCCAGCTGATGCCCGGTCGCTTCATCGCGGAGATGTCGTTTCTGTCGGACGAGCCCGCGAGCGCGGACGTGCGTTCAGCCGGCGACTCGCGGGTCCTGCGCTGGGCCCGGGGGCCCTTGAAGGAGCTGATGGATCGGACCCCCATGTACCGCGAGTACCTCCATGCGCTCCTGGGGCTGGACCTCACGCGGACGCTGCGGGACACCGGCACCTTCATGCCGGGGCGGGACTACTAGCGCGCGCGGGGCGTGTGGGATTGGAAGCGGGATGAAGATCGGGATTGTGGGCGGAGGGATCGGGGGGCTCACGCTGGCTCACGCAGTGCGGAGTCGGGGTCACGAGGCGGTGGTGTTCGAGCGCCAGGCGGCGTTTGGGAGACAGGGAGCGGGGATCACGCTGCAGCCCAACGCGATGGCGGTGCTCGGGGCCTTGGGGCTGGGCGATGCGCTGCAGGCCACGGGGCGGCCCATGACGGCGGGCGAGCTGGCCGACGGCCGCGGCCGCACGCTGGTGGCCATGGATCTCGCCGACGCGAGCCCGCACCCGTCCCTCGCCATCCACCGGGGAGACCTGCACGGGGTGCTGGCCGAGGGCCTCCCGATCCGCTTCGGCGCGGCGCTCGAGGCATTGGAGGAAGGCCCCCGGGCGGTGCTCGCGGCCGGCCGGGAGCCCGTGGACCTGGTGGTGGGGGCCGACGGCATCCGGTCGGCGACCCGCCGCGCGCTGTGGCCCGACGAGGCGGACCCCGTGACCTACTCCGGCTACACGTGCTGGCGTCTGCTGTGCCGCAACCCGGGGGTGAAGCACACCGTCGAGATGTGGGGAACGGGCGCGCGCGTTGGCCTGGTGCCGCTGACCCGCGACGAGCTCTACGTGTTCCTGGTTCTGAATGGGCCGCGGTCCCAGGACCCGAGCGGCGGCGATCCGCAGCGGTTGGCGGAGCTGTTCTCGGGCTTCGGGGGCCACGTCCCGGCCGTCCTCGAGCAGCTGCGGGCCGGGTGTCCGTGCTTGTGGCACGACATCGACGAGCTGCCGTCGATCCGCTGGGGGGCCGGCGACGTCGTGCTCATCGGAGACGCGGCTCACGCGCTCACGCCCAACATGGGGCAAGGCGCGGCGATGGCCATCGAGGACGCCGCCGCGCTGGCGGTGCTGCTGGACGACGGCGCCGAGGGGATCGTGGAGCGGCTCGCCACCTTGCGGGGGGCGCGGGTCGCGCCCCATGGCGCGCCAAAGCCGCGCCATGGGGCGCGTGGGGCAGCTGGGCTGGGGACCGGTGGCGGCGGTGCGCAACATGCTGGCCCGGTGGGCGCCGGCGCCCAAGGCAACCCAGCTGGCGGCGGTCTACGCGCCGGCGGAGCCGCTGGCGGCGGCGTTGGCGCGCGCGCCGGGGGCCGGCGGCAACTCCTAGCCCCGGCGCCCCACGACCCGCACCGGCACCCCGTGGGCCGGCCCCATGGTGATCGAGCGCCGCTTCGGCTTCTCGTCGGGCTCCAGCAGCTCGTAGTCCCAGGACTGCACCAGCTCGGCGACCCCCAGCCGCATCTCCCAGGCGGCGAACGCCGCGCCGATGCAGCGGCGGTGGCCCCCGCCGAAGGGCAGGAATTCGAACGGCCCGTACGTGCGGTCCAGGAAGCGCTGGGGCCGGAAGGCCTCGGGCTCGGGGTACAGCTCGGGGTCGCTGTGGATGGCGGCCATGGACACGGACACACCCATGCCCGCGGGCAGCGTGAAGCCCCCGATCTCCAGGGGCGCCTTCAGCAGCCTCAGGTTCTCGGTGACGATGGGGTTGAGGCGCAGCGTCTCGTCGCAGACAGCCTGCAGGTACGGGAGGCCCGCGACGGCGTCGGGCTCGGCGTCGGCCCCCAGCCCATCGAGCTCGCTGCGGAGCCGGTCCACCACGGCCGGGTGCCGCCCCAACCAGTGGCCCGCCCACGCCAGGGCGATGGCCGTCGTCTCGTGCCCCGCGAACAGCAGGGTGATGAGCTGCGACTCCAGCTCGTCGTCGGTCATGGCGCTGTCGTCGTCGTACCGGGCCGACACCATGAGAGACAGGATGTCCTCGCCCCCGGTGCGGGCTCGGGCTTCGCCGATCCGCTCGCGCAGCCAGGCGGTGAACTGCGCCCGCACCGCGACCATGGTGCGGTAGCCGCCGAACCACGGCGTGTGCGTCCGCTTGCTGAACAGCAGCAGCGGCGACATCTTCGTCAGCCCCTCGAGCAGCCGGCGCCCTTCGTCAAACGCGGGGCCGTCGGCGACCCCGAAGACCGATGTGAGGATCACGTCCATCGTCAGCTCGGTCGTCACGTCTAGGAGCTTCACGGACTCACCGGGCACGAAGTGGGCGTCGAACCGCGCGCGGGCGGCGGCGCGCATCTGCTCGCCGTAGGCCCGCATCCGCTTGCCGTGAAACGGCGGCGTCAGCAGCTTCCGGTCGGCGCGGTGGGTGTCGCCGTCGGTGACCAGCAGGGAGCGCGGCCCGATGACGTCGGCGATCGTCCCGGCGGCCCACGGCCCGTAGTTCGCCGGCGAGTTCCGCAGCACCACCTCGGCGAGGGCCGGCGTCATCACCAGGGCCAGGGGGCCGTTGAGCGACGGGAAGTGGACGACGTCGCCGTGCTTGCGCCGCAGGTCGGCCGTGACCGTGTACGGGTCGCGGATGAGCTTCAGCGTGGCTGGGAGAGTCCAGCGGGGGCCGGGGGGCAGGGGAGTAGACATGGTCGGCAGGGATAGCAGCCGGCGTGGCCGATGGACCGGCAGGCAACTCAACGCTGCGCCCTGCCGACCACGGCGACCAGGGCCCGGGGGAACCCGCGACGGGGGACTTCGCAGCCTCAGGGCCTGCTCCCGCGGTGCCGGTGGCCGCGCTCGAAACCGCCGCCAAGCCTTTGTCAGGCCGTCTGAATCGGCAACGAAGGGCAGTCCGAGATCCGATCCCCATTGCACTGGCGCGGAGACCGACGAATGCCTCTCTTCGAAGGGCCGGGGGGCACCGACCCTCGGAGCGCCGGCGCCTGGGCCCCGCGACCGCGGTGTGGTAGCGCGTCGCGACGCCAGCACGAACGGAAGACCAAGCGATGCGGATCTCGAAGAGCCCCCTGACCGGCAAGGAATACACGCTCCCCGAGGGCGGCGACGACGGCGCGAACATCGAGGCGTTTCTGGCTCGAAACAGCGGCAAGCCGGTCGTGGTCGTCCAAGGCCTCGGCTTCGTGGGCGCCGTGATGTCCCTCATCTGCGCCAACGCCCCCGAGACGGACTACGCCGTCATCGGCGTTGACCTGCCGACCCAGAACACGTTCTGGAAGATCCAGTCGCTCAACGAGGGCGTGTTCCCCCTCGTCGCCGACGATCCGAACATCGAACTCCTGTACCGGGCGGCGGTGGAGGCGGGCTCGTTCTACGCCACCTTCGACGAACGGGCCTACGCCGCCGCCGACGTGGTGATCGTCGACATCAACCTCGACGTCGCCAAGACGTCGACGGGCTGGAACGAACTGACCGGCTACGACGTGGACCTGACCGGCTTCACCCGCGCCATGCAGAGCATCGGGCGGCACTGCAAGCCCGACGCCCTGCTCCTGGTCGAGACCACCGTGCCGCCGGGCACCTGCGACAAGGTCGTGCGCCCCGTCATCGAGGCCGCCTTGACCGAGCGGGGCCTCCCCACCGACCAGATCCGCATCGGCCACTCGTACGAGCGCGTCATGCCCGGCAAGAACTACGTCGACTCGATCCGGAACTACTTCCGCGTCTTCTCGGGCGTCGACGAGGCCAGCGCCCAGGCCACCGAGGCCTTCCTGCGCACCATCATCAGCACCGACGAGTACCCGCTGACGCGCCTGGGAAACACCAACGCCACCGAGATGGCCAAGGTCCTGGAGAACTCCTACCGGGCCATGAACATCGCGTTCATCGTCGAGTGGACGCGGTTCGCTGAGGAGGCCGGGGTGAACCTCTACGAGGTGGTGCGCGCGATCCGCAAGCGGAACACGCACGCCAACATCATGCTCCCGGGCATTGGGGTCGGGGGCTACTGCCTGACCAAGGACCCGCTGCTGGCCAGCTGGGCCCGGCAGCAGTTGTTCGGCTCCGACTCCCCGCTGACCCAGAGCGAGGCCGGCGTCGCGATCAACGACCGCATGCCGTTCTATGCGTTCGAGTTCCTCAAGGCGCAGTACGACGGCGACTTGCGCGGCAGCCGCGTCCTCCTGCTGGGTGTGTCCTATCGCCAGGAGGTCGGCGACACCCGCTACACGCCCGTCGAGGTGCTGTACGACTGCCTCCTGGACGCTGGCGCCATCGTGACGCTGCACGATCCTCACGTTCCGTACTGGGAAGAGAAGGATCTGCACCTCACCGAGGAGCTCGACGACGTCATCGCGCGGGACCACGACGTGGTGGTCATCAGCACCGGCCACCCCCAGTACCGGGCGCCGGAGTTCGTGGCGACGCTGATGGAGACCAACCCCGTCCTGCTGTACGACACCGTCGGGCTCTACCCCGAGGCCGATGTGCAACGTCTGTCGACCCGACACACCGTCAAGGTGCTGGGCCGCGGCGACCTCTGAGCACGAATAGGAGACTCAACATGGCACGCAAGAAGGTCCTTCTTCTGGGGGGCGCCGGGTTCATCGGCACCTTCCTCGCGCGGTTCCTCCTGCGGGAGCGCGACCACGAGATCACCATCGCGGACACCGTCTGGGTGCGGGATCTGGACGAGCACTTCTCGGCCGAGCAGAAGGCGAACATCACCTTCATCGACGCCGACTTCCTGGACCCCGCGGCGTTCGATCTGCTGCAGGACGACTACGACTACGTCTACATGCTCGCGTCGGTGGTCGGCGTGAACCCGACGCTGGAACACCCCGAAGAGGTGATTCGGATCAACACCACCCTCATCACCAACACACTGGCGTGGCTGCGGACGAGCAGCGTCGGCAAGGTGCTGTTCTGTTCGTCGAGCGAGTGCTACGCCGGCACGACCCAGGCGTTCGACTACCCGGTTCCCACCGGGGAAGAGGTTCCCCTCTGCATCGACGACATCACCCACCCCCGGTGGACCTACGCCGTGACCAAGATGCTGGGCGAGTCTGCGTTCTTGAACTCGGGCCCCAAGTACGGCTTCGACGCCTGCGTCGTCCGCTACCAGAACGCCTTCGGCCCGGACATGGGCTTCAAGCATGCGATCCCGCACATCATCGAGCGCTTCTACAAGGGCGAGTCGCCGGTCCGCATCTTCGGCACCGATCAGACCCGTGCGTTCTGCTACATCACCGACTCGGCTGAGGGGACGGTGTTGGCGATGGAGAGCGACGCCGCCAACGGCGAGGTCTTCCACATCGGCAGCATGGTCGAGATCTCCATGGACACCCTGACGCGAGCCGTCGGCAAGATCGTGGGCTACACCGGCGAGTACGTGGACGAGGAGACCTATCCGGGCTCCGTGGCCCGGCGCTGCCCGGACATCAGCAAGGCCCGGCGCCTGCTGGACTACGAACCGAAAGTCCACTGGGAAGAGGGCCTTCGTCGCACCGTGGCCTGGTACCTGGAGTTCTTTGGCGCCGGGAAGGTCCCGTCGTCCGGCGGCTTTGAGCCCCCAGAGAACTTCAAGCCGCAGCGGAAGGGCTGAGGGGCCATGCAACGCGCTCTGGACGTCTTCTTCTCGGGGCTCGCCCTGATCTTCCTCGCTCCGTTCCTGCTGCCCATCGCCGTGATCCTCCGCTTCACGGGCGAGGGCGAGATCTTCTACCGGCAGCAGCGGGTCGGTCTGGGGGGCGAGCACTTCGGCCTGCTCAAGTTCGCCACGATGCTCAAGAACAGCCCGTCGATCGGCAGCGGCACGATCACGGTGAAGGGGGACCCGCGAATCCTCCCGTTCGGTCACTTCCTCAGGAAGACGAAGATCAACGAGCTGCCGCAGATCCTGAACATCTTCCTGGGCGACATGAGCGTGGTCGGTCCGCGGCCCATGGTGCCGGGGACGTTCGAGAAGTACGGCGAGAGCCGCCACGAGATCGCGAAAATCCGGCCCGGGCTGACCGGAGTCGGCTCGATCATCTTCCGCGACGAAGAGGACTTCCTGGCCGCCCAGGACGACGCCCAGGCGGTCTACTTCGACGAGATCGTCCCGTACAAGGTGAAGCTGGAGCTGTGGTACCTGGAGCACGCGTCGCTGGTGCTCTACATCAAGCTCATCGTGCTCACGGCCTGGGTCGTGCTGTTCCCGGGAAGCACCTTGCACAAGCGGTGGCTGTCGGGGATTCCGCCCATGCCTCCGAGCCTGGCGGCGCTCGCCGAGTCCTGAGCAGCGCCACCCGCTTTGGGGGTCGGGGCCCGAGGGTGCCGAGGTCCCCCCCCCGATTCCCTCGTCGCGTCGGCGGAGTACCCTTGCGCCCATGACGAACGACCGAGCGTTGGGCGCCGAGGTGGACGCCCTGTTGGCCGCCGGAGATCGACCCGCCGCGTGGCGCGCGCTGGGCTCGGCGGGCCTCTTCTCCGCGCTGCTGCAAGGAGACCTGCTCACCGGGGTCAAGCGGTGGGAGGTCCTGGGCCAGTCGTGCGGCGACCTGGGCTTCCTGTTCGCCGCCAACGCCCACGTGTGGGGCGGCTGCTTTCCCCTGCAGGCCCACGCCCCGGCGGCGGTTCGGGACGAGTGGCTGCCCCGGCTCGTCTCCGGTGAGGCCATCGGCGCCCACGCCGTCAGCGAGCCCCAGGCGGGCTCCGACGTGTCTGCGATCGAGACCCGCTGGGACGACGGCCGGCTGACCGGCACCAAGGTGTGGATCACCAACGGCCCCGAGGCCGATCTGGTGGTGGTGTACGCCCGCGACGACGCCGGATTGGGCGGCTTCTTCGTGCCGTCGCCCGCCGAGGGCCTCGTCTCGACCGAGCAGAAGAAGATGGGGCTGCACGGCGCGCTCATGGGCCGCATGGACCTCGACGGCGTCGCCGCCCCCGAGTCCATGCGCCTGGGCACCCCGGGCAGCGGCATGGCGCTGTTCAAGAGCTGCCTGGAGTGGGAGCGCGCCTGCATTCTGGCGGCCTTCGTCGGGGCCATGCAGCGGCAGCTCGACGCCGCGGTTCGCCACGCCCGCAGCCGCAAGCAGTTCGGCCAGCGCATCGGCGCATTCCAGGCCGTCAGCCACCGCATCGTCGACATGAAGGTCCGCGTCGAGACCAGCCGGCTCATGCTCTACCGGGCCGTGACCGCCCGGGCCGCAGGACGCGCACCCGTGGAGTCCGCCGAAGCGAAGCTCCACATCGCCGAGGCCTTCCTGACCAACTCCATCGACGCGCTGCGCACCGTGGGGGCCGCCGGCTACCTCGCGGGCACGGTCACCGCCGACGACGTGCAGGCCGCCCTGGGGGCGCCGCTGTTCTCGGGCACTTCGGACCTGCAGCGGGAGATCGTGCGCCGCATGCTCGGGCTGTAGGCGCTCGCTTCAACTCAGCGGGGGGTCGCCCGCAAAGCCAGGCTCCTCAACGCCTGTTGGGGGTCGACGCCCTCGTAGAAGGCCGGCCAGATGGCCTGGAACCCACGCTCCAGTTCGCCGACCGTCATGCCCGCGGGGCGGTGGACCACGTGGGCGCCGTTGTACTCGCGCCACGGCCGGCCCAGCAGCCGGTCCTCGGCCACGCATCGGTCCCACAGCGGCGTGTTGGGGTACGGCGTGACGATGAAGAACTCGGCCAGGTCGAGCTCCGCGGCCCGGCCCAGCTCCACGATGCGGTCGAACACCCCGGCGTCCTGGTCGTCGCCGCCCAGGCCAAAGGAGCCGAACACGTGGATGCCGGCCTCGCGCACCCGGGCCAGACCGTCCAGCGCTCGGGTCCGGGCGCGAACCGACGCCCCCGGCTCCAGGGCCTTGCGGGAGACGGGGTCGAACCCGAACACCACGTACAGCGAGGTCACGCCGGCATCGAGCATGGCGGCCAGCAGAGCCGGCTCCGTGCTCAGGGACAGCGTCGAGGTGACGAACAGCCGCTTGCCGATGGGGGCGAGCGCGGCGAACAGGGCGTGGGCGTAGTCGGCCATCTTCGCGGTCGGGAGCATCAGCGTGTCGTCGGCGACGTAGACCTCGGGCCAGGGCATCGCGGCCACATCGGCCACCACGTCGTCGATGGGGCGAAGGCGCAGACGGGTCCCGAACGCGCGGGGCAGCAAGCAGGCGGGGCACGAGAACGGGCAGCCCCGCGTCGCCTGGACCAGCCCGGCCTGCCACTCGTACGCCTCGGGCCGGGCGATCACATCGCGGCGAGGCAGGGGCAGGCCCGCGAGGCTCGGCAGGAGCTCCGCCCGGTAGCGAGGGCGCAGCGCGCCCGCCTCGGCGTCGGCGAGGATCTGGGGCCACAGCGCCTCGCCTTCGCCCACCGCGACGGCGTCGGCGTGGGCCCCGGCGTCGGCGGGGTGGGCGGTGGGGTGCATGCCGCCGGCGACGACGGGCATCCCGCGGAGCCGGAAGGCGTCGCCGACGGCGTGGGCATGGGTCGCCTGGGGCGTGAAGTAGGACAGGGCGACGAGGTCCCAGGGTTCGTCGACGGGGAGCGGGTCGACGTTGGCGTCCACAACCACCAGCTCGTGTCGGTCGGGCGTCAACGAAGCCAGGATCGGGATGCCCAGGGCCGGCGGCGTGCGGAACCGGCCGACGCCGTAGCGATTGAGGGGTTCGGCCAGGGCCGGGTGGGCTTCGAGCAGCTTCTCGAACCGGGGGTAGATCAGCAGGATGCGCACGGCTCAGCTCCGGGGCGGCTTTGGGGGGCGGGGCGTCATCGGCTGGGGTGGGGGATGAGGGGTCGGGTCCGGGGCGGCACGTCGGTGACGACCACCTCCTGCCCGTCGGGCCAGCGCACGCGGACCGTGACGCCGTCGGCCTGATCGCCCAGGCCGAAGTGGGCCCGGGCCGGACCCTGGCCCTGGCCGCGGGGCCCGGTGATGGGGCGCCGCCAGGTGCGCTCGCCGGACTCCACCTCGACCACCGCCCCGAAGCCGTCGGGGTTGCCCGGCGGGCCCGGCGCCGCGACCTCCAGCCAGCCGCCCTCGGAGCAGGTGTTCATGAGCAGCAGGGGCCGCGTCGCGCTGCCCGCGGTCACGAGATCCAGGTAGCCGTCGCCGTCGAGGTCGCCCGTCGCGAGGCCGAAGTGGTTGTCGCGGCTGTCGATCCCCCAGGCCGCGCCCACGTCGTCGAACAGCCCGCTGGGCCCGCCGCGCCAGGCCAGGTCGGGGTAGCTCAGCGCGTCGTCGTAGGGAGCGGTGGCCTGCACTTGGTCGACGAACCCGTCGTTGTCCAGGTCCGCGAAGTCGTTGCTCCAGCCCGTCGTGCCGTCGGGCTCCACCCACTCGTCGGGGACCAGGCCCAGCGCGAGGCTGCTCTCGACGAACGTGTCGCCGTTGCTCACCCAGCACTTCGGCGGGCCCAGGTCCGTGACGCACCAGTCCAATCGCCCGTCGCCGTTCAGGTCCGCGCCGTCGAGTCCCATGGCCGCGACGTCCAGGTCGAAGCCCAGGCTCACCGTCTCGTCGACCAGGGTGGGGAACCCGTCGGCGCCGGGGCCGTCGTTGCGGAAGATCGCCGACGTCGGGCCTTGATCGCCCAGGAGCAGCACGTCCAGATCGGAGTCCCCGTCGACGTCAGCGAGCAGCCCCACCTGGCTGTCGAAGGGCGCCCCGGCGGGGACCAGCGCCCGCGACTCCGTGGGCCGGCCGTCCTGCAGAAGGAACAGCCGGTGCTCGATGGAGCCGGCGTTCACCTTCAGCTCGACCTGCGCGGGCAGCAGCAGATCCAGGTCGCCGTCGCCGTCCACGTCCCCGATGCTGACGGCGCCGAAGAACGCTCCGCTGTGGTCCTCCAGAAACAGCTCGGGCGGAGCGAAGGTGAGGCCCCCTTGGTTCGTCGCGATCCCGGCCCAGCCGAAGCCGCCGAGCACGAGGTCCGGCAGACCGTCCTCGTCCAGATCCGCGGCGCCGACGGCCAGCGCGGGCCGGGCGTCGAAGCCCAGGAGCCGGGCGTGCAGCTGGAACTGGCCCGCGCCGTCGTTGGCGAAGAGCGCCAGGCCCTCCTCGGTCTCGTTGAGCAGGATGTCCAGGTCGCCGTCGCCGTCGAAGTCCTGCAGGACGACGTTGCCTCGCCCGCCCTCGATGTCCTGGCCCGCCGAGGCCGGATCGTGCATGCCCACGCGGAGCCCGCGCTGGAATCCCTCGTCCCGGAACCGCGTGCCCTCCAGGGGCGGGCAGTCGGTGGCCGGCGGCGAGGTGTCTTCGTCGTCGTCGCCGTCGGGGGCGCCCTCGCCGATGCAGCCCGCCCCGAGCGCGAGGCTCGCGACGATCGGCAGCCAGGGGATGGGGTGAAGCAGCGAGGGGCCCTCCTGTCCACTCAACGCTAGCGCGGGACTCGGTGACCTCCTCCGCCACATGGCGCTGCGCCCGGTCGTGCCAGGACGCACGGTGTGCTCGTGAAGGCCGTGCCGCGCGGCACCATCGGGGTCGAGGAGCACGGGCATCGCCCGACGGGGAGGTGTGCCGGGACGCCGTCTGGGGTCCACGGACCGATCTGGTCCGGGTCTTGCTCTGCGCTGGGGCTCATCGTCCCCGATGCCCGGGGGCCCGAGGAGCGACCTGATGCCGAGCTACGCCGCCGACACCGCCGAGTGCCTTGTGTTCACCTACAAGGACGGCCTGCTGTCGAAGATGGCCCACGACCTCAAGATCCGCGTCGGGAGCTTCGACGCCCGGTGGGAAGGGGACTCGCTTCGCGTGGAGGCCGACCCCCGGAGCCTGGCGGTGGTCAACGCCATGAGCAACGGCGCGGAGAACCCGTCGGCGTTGTCGGACAAGGACAAGGCGAAGATCGCCGACAACATCGGCAAGAGCGTGCTCAAGCCCGCCAAGTACGGGGCCATCGTCTTCGAGTCGACGAAGCTGGAGTCGCGGGACGACGGCGGCTACGACATCGAGGGCACCCTGGAGCTGCACGGCACGAAGCGGCCCATCGCTGCGAGCACCGCCTTGCAGGACGGGCGTCAGGTGGCCGAGGTGAAGCTGAACCAGCCCGACTTCGGCATCACGCCGTACTCGGCGATGATGGGCACGCTCAAGGTGCAGCCCGTCGTGACCGTCCGATTCAGCGTCCCGGTCTGAGGGAGCGGCGGCCGCGTCGCCGTCGAACTGCGCTGGCTGAACCGGCGGCAGACTCGGCCCGCGGGCGTTGCCGTCGGCGCCGGTGCAGCTGTCGCCCGCCCCATGCTGGATCAAGGGACCGAGGGCGCCGCGCCGGCTCCACAACACGGCGGGATCGCTGGCTGGGGGGCCGACCCCGGGCTCGCCGAGGCGCCGTCGCGTTGGTGGAAGCGGACGTGGAACGACAAAGCCCGGCGGCTCGGCGGCCAGCCCGCGCACGTGGTCGACGGCAACCACTTCCTGACCGAGGCGCAGTACCAGGCCCTGGTCCGGCGCGTGACGGCCCCGCTGCACGTCCAGCCTGGCCAGCGAATCCTGGAGTGCGGCTGCGGCGCCGGGGCGTTCTTGCAGGCCCTGCGGAGCGTCGAGCCCCAGCTGCAGCTCGCCGGCGTCGACGTCTGCGAGCCCATGGTCGACCTGGCCCGTCGATCCGTCGCCGATGCGACCTTCGCCGTGTGCGACGCCCAGGACCTGACGGCCATCCCGAGCTCCAGCTTCGACCAGCCGACGGCTCGGACCCTCCATGAGGGCTGAGGGTCCCGCGCGCATCACGACGACCTGGGTGGACGGTCCGGCCATCGGGGCCGACCTCCTGGAGACCCTGCGGACGTTTCGCATGGACATGGTGCGGCTGCGGCCCGATGTGCTCCCCGACGCGGATCGGGCGAAGCTCGCCGACTACTTCGCCCCCCCCGGCTCGCGCGCCGCCGTGTTCCGGGACGCCGACGGCGGGCTGTTGGGGTTCGGTGGCTTCTGCGACGAGGCCGTCGAACTGGCCGGCCGGAACGTCTGCGTGATGACGCCGGAGTACTTCTTCCTGGGGCCCCAGCTCCGGGGCACGGGGTTGATGGCGCGGACCGCCCTGCGTTGGCTGGCCGGGGTCACCCGCCTCGACACCATTCCGCCCGACGTGCGGCCTCGCAGCCCGGCCGGGCAGCGAGCCCTGGCGCGCTACGAAGCCAGCAACCCCCGGTGGCGGGAGGGCTTCGCGATCCCGGTGCTGATGCCATTTGGGGTCTGGGGCGGGGGAGCGCTGCGATCGATGACCGCCGACGCAGGGCGAAGGACCTTGAAGACAGTCGCGGCGCGTGGCTGAACCCGCGGATTCGGGGCGCCGGCAACGGTCGCCCGGGAGCATCGGGTGAGCCGGGCCTGTCGGCACGCAGGAGTTGCCATCGGCCGCCGTTGCAGCCATGAGGTCTTGTGAACAGCTTCCAGTCCTTGGGCCTCGCCGACCACCTGCTGCAGTCGATCGGCGATCTCGGCTTCGACGTCCCCACGCCGATCCAGTCGCTTGCCATCGGGGAGATCGCCGCCGGGCGAGACGTCGCGGCCGAGGCGCAGACGGGCTCGGGCAAGACCGCGGCGTTCGTCCTGCCCATCCTCCAGAGCCTGTGCGCCACCCCCGTCGACGGTGCGCCGGTGACCGTGCTGACGCTGGCCCCCACCCGGGAGCTGGCGTTGCAGGTCGCCGCGGTGTTCACGAGCCTGGCGAAGCGGGCGCCGCGGCGGGTCCGGGTGCTCGGCGTGATCGGGGGAGAGCCCATCGAGCAGCAGATGGCGGCGCTGAGGGGGGGCGTGGACGTCGTCGTCGCCACGCCCGGCCGGCTCCTGGACCTGCTCGGCCGACGGGCGCTCGACCTGAGCGATCTGCAGGTGCTGGTCCTGGACGAGGCCGACAAGCTCCTGGACCTGGGCTTCGCCGACGAGCTGGCCGACCTGCTCGAGTTGATCCCGCCGCAGCGCCAGACCCTGCTCTTCTCCGCCACGCTGCCTGAGCGGGTGCTGTTGCTGGCCGAAGACGTGCTCAGCGACCCCGTGACGGTGCGTGTGGACGCCGCCCCGGTGGGCCCCGACGCCATCCGCCAGCGGGTGATCGAAGTCGACCGGGACAGCCGCCGGATGCTGCTGCAGCACCTGCTGGGGACCCAGGACTGGGGCCGGACGATCGTGTTCGTGGGCACCCAGCGCGCCAGCGAGAACCTGGCGAAGAAGTTGCGCAAAGACGGCCTCTGGGCCGACGCCCTGCACGGTGGACTGCACCAGATCGATCGGGTGGAGCGGCTGGCTCAGTTCCGCAGCGGCCGGGTCCCGGTGCTGGTCGCCACCGACATCGCGGCCCGCGGCATCGACGTCCCGCGGCTGGGCGCGGTCGTGAACTTCGACCTGCCCCGATCGCCGCGGGACTACCTGCATCGCATCGGTCGCACGGGGCGAGCCGGGGAGAGCGGCACCGCGGTGTCCTTCATCGACCACAGCTCCGCGGCGCACTTTCGGCTCATCGAGAAGCACAGCCAGATCGATCTGCCGCGCGAGCGGATCCCGGGCTTCGACCTGACCGGCGAGCCGCCGAGGCCCGGGAGCGGGCCGGCGCCCAGGAAGGGCAAGCGCATGAGCAAGAAGGACAAGCTCCGGGCCAAGGCGGCGCAGGCGGCGCAGTCCGCCCAGGCCGAGCAGGCCGCCACGGACTCGCCCGAGGAGTAGCCCGGAGCCGCCCGCTTCGGGGGAGCTGTCCATGCGATCCAACCGCCGAGAGCCGCTGGTCCTGCTCCTCGCGAGCGTCCTGGCAGTGGGGTTCCTCGAACTCGGTCTGCGGGCCGCGGGCAACTCTCCGTGGGCCCCGCCGCCGACTGTGTTCGAGGTGACGCCGGCCGACTGGATCCGCCCCGACCCAACGCATGGCTGGGCACTGCGCCCCGGTCAGTTCACCGTCGCCTTCGACGGCGGCCCCACCGCGGCCGTGGCCCACGACGACGAAGGGCGGCGGGTCACTCCCCCGGGGAGGGGCCGGGTCCTGGAACTGCACGGCGGTTCGTTCGTCTACGGGTTCGGCTTGAGCGACGCCGACTCGATGGGCTGGCGACTCCAGGCCCGGTTGCCGGACCACGATGTGCGGGTCCGCGCGGTGCCGGGGCACGGGCCGCTGCAGGCGTTGACGGCGCTTCAGGTACACCGGGCCAACGGCACCGCGCCGTACGCGATGGTCGTCGGCTACGTCGCGTTTCACGACGAGCGGATCACCTGGAACCGCAGCTGGCAGCGCGCGCTGAGCGGCAGCGAGTTCGCGCTCAGCGCGCGCCCCTGGTTGATGCCCGCGGTCCGCACCCGAAGCGGGCGGCCGCAGCTCGAGTCCATCGACCCGAGGCTGTCGCTCCTGCCGGGCGCGCCGGTCTTGGCGGCCGTGGCCCGGCTGGACCGCCTGCGCGACGACCTCCAGGAGCGGCGGCTGCGGTCGTCGGAGGTCGCCCGGAACCTGCTGGTGGAGCTGCACCGGGAGGCCAAGGCCCACGGCACCTACGTCCTGGTCGTCGGCCTGTCCAACGACGAGGCCACCGGCGCGACCCTGGAGCACCTGCGCGGGCACGGCGTCCTCACGCTCGACGCGGGCCTGGACTGGACCGATCCGAGCAACCAGCTGGGGCCTCACGACCCCCACCCCAACGCCGCGGCGGCCGACCACTGGGCCCGGGCCGTCGCCGACCTGGTGCACAGCGGCGCGGGGGAGGCGTCGGCCGGCGCGGCGCGGCCAAGGTGAGTGGTCCGGCCAGGCTCCGTCCAGGGGCGCTTTCCTGCTCTGTTTGATCTGCGTGGGGTCCGCCGATGACCCCATGCTCTGCGGTGCCGCGACGCCCACACCTCCCTGGCCCCCGCCGGGTCGGCCCGAACCCCCGGAGACCGATGAGGTTCCCGACCCTCCCCCTCGCGCTCGCCCTGGGCCTCGCCCCGAGCCTCGCCTCCGATGCGGCCTCCGCTCTCGGGCTCGACTCCATCGCCGAAGACCTCTCCGCCGTGGGCGCCGCCGAAGCCGCGTTCATCCGCCGCAGCAAGATCCGCAAGAAGCGCACGGTCGGCTACCGGGTCGTGGTGATCGTGGGCGACGACTCCGTGAACAAGGAAGTCGAGACCGTCGACGTGGTCATCCCCCACCTGGCCGATCAGCCCACCCCCGCCGGCGGGGTCACGACCTGCGACGACGTGGGGAACTGCGAGACGCTGGTGACGCTGGGCCTGCGGACCGTCAAGGCCAACGGCAACAAGCGCTTCGTGTTCAACGATCTCGACTTCGCCGAGGACGCGGCCAACATCTCGTACTCGGGCACCGCGACGATGAAGGACGCGGCCAACGAGCAGGTCGGACCGTCCGTCGGCTTCACCACCGACGTCATCGACGCGGAGATGGAGATCCGCACCGTCACCATCCGGCAGCTGGACGCCACCAACTCCCAGCTGCGTGGCGTGGTCGTCGGGGACTTCGCCGACGAGGTCGACCAGTTCTTCGCCTGCGTCGACGACTACGTCGGCCCGGACCCGGAGCCCGACGACTGCTTCACCATGACGGACCCCGTCGTCAACGGCGGCAAGAAGGTGTTCACCCTGGACACCCTGAGCTTCTCGGATCCGTCGGCCGCGGCGGACGAGGTCTACAGCATGATCGTGACCACCGCCCGCGCCGACGGCAGCGCCGTCGGGCAGGCCGAGTTCGACGTGGTGGTCCAGGGCCTGGAAGTCGACCGGGTCGCCGAGCTGGAGGCGGCCTTGGAAGTCGACCAGGACCGCGAGGCGGAGCTGGTCGGTGCGTTTGCCGACGTCGCGGCGCTCATCGCTGAAGTGGACGAGTCGTTCAGCCGGATCGAGTTCGCCATCGAAGAGCAGCCCGACGCCCCGCTGTCGTCACTCGACACGCTGCCCCCGCACACGCGCCTTCGGATCTCGGCCACCGTTCACTTCGTGGACGACTGGCAGGGCGAGTAGAGACGCGCCGGTCGTCGCAGCCTTCCTCGGGTACGAGGCTCCGCCAACGCGGGGGGGCCTCGTACCCGGCGGCTCCGGGGTGAGCTAGCTCGACAGCGCCAGCGGAGCCGGCCGCCGCGCGACGCCAAACGCGTTGGGCCCGGTGTGCGTCCGGTTCCAGTCCGCCGCGTCGGCGCAGTCCTCGCCTTCGATGATCGGCAGGCCCTGCTCGCGCATCCAGGTCTTCGTGTCGAGGGGCCGCGTGAGCAGGATCTTCGCGAACTGCGCCATGGCGCGGAGCATGTTCGGAAGCGAGCGCTTCACCATCGGGTCGGCCGCGGCGTAGCGCCGCGCGATCGTCTCCAGGCTTTCGGCGGGCTGCCCCGTGACCTCCAGCACCACATCGGTCGTCCCCCCCGACGCGAACGAGCCCCGGCGGTACTCACGCAGGTAATGCATGACCTGGGAGAGCTCGAACGAGGAGCTGCCCATCGCCCGCATGGACTTCCGCGCCATGAGCTCCGAGGCATCCATGGATTTCACCTCGCGACCCACCACGGCGCCGAAGACCCCCGCGATCTCCTCGGGCGTCTGGAGGGTCGGTCCCGTGGGCCGCAGGGTCCGGCCCGCGTAGGGCGCCGGGTTGCTGAGCACGCCGGCGGCGACGCGACCGATGTCTTCGTTGGAGATGACGGCCGTCTCTCCGCTGCCCAGCGGCATCGTGAGCATGCCGTCTTGTCCCTGCCCGCCACGTACACAAACCTGGGCAAGCAGTTCACCCGGGCCGGGGGCAGCATGAGCGAGGGCACGATCGAGTAGGGCAGGAAGCCCTCAGAGCGCCCCGTCGCGGCCGAAGCGGGACACGAAGTCCCAGATCAACTGGTTGGTGTGCGCGCCGTCCACCTCCAGATCGAACCAGACGTGGTCGCCGTCCACGACCCGGTGGTGGTGCACTTCGGTCCCCCCCAGCCCGCCGGTGTACAGCGCCGACTCGACCTGCGTTCCGCCCGCGTCCACCGAGGCGGTCGCGGGCTCGCCGGCGATCCCGTTGTGCTGGGTCCAGTAGTCCAGGACCCCTTGGGCCGAGGCCATGCCGTCGGCGCCGTCGTACGGCAAGACCCCGTCGCTCGTGCCGTGCAGGGTGATGACCGATGTGGGGTCCGGAGGCGTGCACTCCACGCCGACGTCGTCGAGCATCGCGCCGGAGACCGACGCGATGGCGGCGATGCGCTCGCCGAGGTAGCAGGCGAGGCCAAAGGACATCATCCCGCCGTTGGAGTACCCGGCGGCGTAGACCCGATCGTCGTCGATCGTGTAGGCCGCGGCGATCGTGTCGAGGAGCTGGTCCACGAACCCGAAGTCGTCGGCGTCGCTCTTGTTGTCGGGAGAGGGCGCGGCGCTGTTCCAGTGGGTGCTGCCGTCGAGCCGGGAGCCCTGCGGGTACACGAGCACGAACCCCTCGTCGTCGGCCAGGGGGCGCAGGTCCGCCGTCTGCATGTGGTCGGCCGCGCTGCCTCCGTAGCCGTGGAAGTTGAGGAGCATCGGCGTCGCGACGTCGGCGGAGGCGGACTCGGGCACGTAGACGATGGCCTCCCGCCGGACTCCGTCGTGCTGAAACGACGCCGAGTACGTGCCCGGGGATCCGTCGGTCGGCAGGTCGGGATACGGCGAGCAGCCGCCGCACCCGATGGCGGCGGCGAGGGCGAGGGTGGCTGCCGCGGCGAGCCGTGACGGGGCGACCTGGCGGGTGCGGATTCGTGGAGCCATGCCGCAAACTACCGCAAGGGCACCCTCCGCGGCCCCGACGCCGAGGCCCGCAACGGGCGTTGCGGGCACTCCCCCGAGGGGGCGACGTCGAGGCCCCGGGGGGCCGCGGATCCGGGTGGACCCACGCTGGACTCAGGCCTTGCCGGGAACCGGCCGGCTGGAGGCCTGCTTCTTGTCGTGCGCGGACTTCTGGGCCGCCTTCTTCTTGTCCGACTGCTTCTTGGACTTGTCTCGGCTTTTGGGGGACTTGTCGCCCATGGGGAACACCTGCACCTCGCGCGTCACGAAGGACACCGAGGGCGAGCGCGAAACTGCCCGGTGATGGACTCCCCGAAGATCGGCCTGCCCACATGGACCATAGGCCTCCTGCGGCGGGGCGCTCGGTTCTGTGCGAGATCCTCGCCCCCGCCCGGGCAGACCGGCGCCCTCGGCCTTACCCTTCGACCGCGGACCACGGCTGCGGGTTGCGATCCCGGCGGCCATCGGTGCCGCCGCGACCACCCGCCAGCGGCTGCGCCACCCGAGGAAACGGCATGGGCACGAACACATCGCGGCAACGGCAGTCCCGCGGCGCCGGCGTCGCCCCCGTCGACGGGGGCGAGCGGCTCGACGCCGTCGGCCAGACCGGTGGGGCGGCGTGAGCAACGCGATCACCGAGGCCGTCCTGATCGCGTCGGCGGGCATGCTGTCCATCGGCCAGATCCTGCTCATGTTGCTGCTCCTGAGCTCCGCGGGCGGGTTCAAGAAGGCGGTGGCCTACGCCGCGGGCATGACCGGGGTGCTGGGGGCGATCGGCGCGTCGGCGCTGCTGCTGGGCACCTCCCGCCTGGCGGCCGGGGAGGGGCCCGAGGGCCCCGGTCTTGCGGCTTGGGGATCGCTCGGGTTGGGGGTCTTGCTGTTGTTCATGGCGGTGCGGGTCTGGCGCACCGAACCCACGGCCGAGGCGGCCGTTCCGAAGTTCATGCGCTCGCTGGACGACGCCGGCCCGGGGCGCCTGCTGGCGCTGGGCGCGGTGGTCGGCGGCGCCAACGTCAAGAACCTCGCGATCTACCTGGCGGCCGTCGATGTGCTCGTGCGGGCGCGTCCGACCGCGGCTCAGGGACTGGGCGCGCTGGCGGTCGTGACGGCGGTGTTCTGCCTGTACCTGCTGGTGCCGCTGGGCATCTACCTGCTGGGCGGCCGGCGAGCGGAGCCCGTGCTGGCGGCGCTCCGCCGCGCGCTCGAGAAACACCACCGACCCCTGAGCCTCGGGGTCCTGGTCGTGTTCGGGATCGCGTTCGGCGCCCGCGGAGTGCACCTGTTGGCGGGGTGATGCGCGCTCGCCCAACGGCAGCAGGACCGGCGTGACGCCCGCCGTGGCCGGCCCGGATCCTGCATCATGACTCCCCCATGAACCGCCGCCTCCTGACCCTCGCCTGCGTCCTGCTGCTCCCTGCCTGCGGGGCCTCGCCCTGCCTCGAGGCGCCGTGTCTGTTGGCCGACGAGCTGGCTCAGGGCCTGCTCAGCGTCCGGGCCCTCGACGCCGACGACGTCTGGATCGTCGGCTCGTCGCCAGCCCCCGACGCGACGGAGGGTGCGCCGGGCCCGCTGGCCGCCCACTGGGACGGCGCCGCCTGGTCCGCCCTGGACCTCGCGGCCTGGGACGGCATCGAGCTGTGGTGGGTGCACGCGACCGCGAGCGAGGCCGTGCTGGTCGGCTCGGCGGGGACGATCCTGGAGCTCGACCGGGCCGCCGGCACCGTGGAACAGGCTGCCGACGCCGGCGCTGGCGCCACGTTCTTCGGCGTCTGGGGCGCGGGCGACGGCGACCTCTGGGCGGTCGGGGAAGGCGCGGCGCGGCCCGACGAGGACGGCGACGGCAACGACGAGCCGCCCCTGCCGCTGCTGTGGCGACGCACCGACGGCGACTGGGCCGCCTGGCACGATCCGGTCCTCGGCCCGGGCGAGCCCCAACAGCTGTACTTCAAGGTCCACGGCACCGCCGCGGACGATCTGTGGATCGTGGGCAGCGGGGGCACCGCCCTGCACTGGGACGGCAACGCGCTGACCCGCACCCCCACGGATGCCGACACCGCCACCTCCAATGCGCCCTTGCTGACCGTGGACGCCGGCGGCGAGCGGCCCATCGCGGTCGGCGGCGCGGGCGCGGGGCTGATCCTCGAGTGGGACGGCGCTGCCTGGCGGGACGCAAGCCCTCCGTTTCAGCCCGGCTACAACGGCGTCTGCACGGGCCCCGACGGCGCGGCGACGGCGGTGGGGCGCACCGGCGCGCGAGCCCAGCGCGTCGGCGGCGTGTGGCAGTCGGATCTGGACCTGGGCGTCGACTCGGCGACTTTGAGCGACCTGCACGCGTGCTCCATCGCCCCCGACGGCGCCCAGTGGGCCGTGGGCGGTCGGATCGCGAGCCGGCCGTTGGCGTCGGGCGTGGTCGTCTACTCGGGCGCGGCGGACATCCCCCCATTGACCTCAGACCCTGGAGCGTTGTGATGGTTGCTCGCTTCCTTCCAATCGCCGGCTTGCCCCTGTTCGTGCTGGGCGTCGTCGGCTGCGGGTCGGCGTGCCCCGACCCCGGCCAGGTCTGCACCGTCGCGGGCACCGGCGAGGCGGGAAACAACGAGGCCGAAGACCGCGCCCTGCACAGCCCGCTGTACGGGCCCATGGACGTGGTCACCTGGCCCGGCCGCGATGGCTTCTTCATCGGCGACTGGAACAACCACAAGATTCGGCTCGTGCAAGGCGGGGTGGTCTCGACCGTCGTCGGCACCGAGTTTCTGGGCGACGGCGATCCCGACTTCGCCGAGCGGGAAGCCCCCGGCGTGCCCGGCACCCAGGTCGCCTTGAACCACCCCACGCAGGCCGAGTGGAACCCGGTCACCGGGCGCCTGCTCCTGCCGTCGTGGCACAACCACCGCATCCGCGAGTGGACGCCGGAGACCGGGAACTCGCTGGTGGTGTGCGCAAACACCGCCGTCGACGACGGAAACGGGGCCAACACGGGCTTTGCCGGCGACGGAGGGCCGGCCGCCGACGCCCTGATGTCGTTCCCCAACTCCATCGCCGTGGACCCCGCCGACGGCTCGTTCTGGTTCGTCGACCAGAAGAACAACCGGATCCGCCACGTTGCCGCCGACTACTCACTCATCGACACGATCGCCGGCGACGGCCAGCCGGCGTTCGGCGGCGACGGCGGGCCGCTGCTGGACGCGTCCTTCAACTTCTGGGACATCGCCGATCTGCAGCCCGAGCCGTCGGGGGCCATCGAGTACGACGGCGCCGGGGTCCTGTACGTCGCTGACACCTCCAACCACGTCGTGCGCGTCCTGGACCTGGACGCCGGCACCATCGACTCGCTGGCTACCCCCGAGCAGACCCTGCCGGGGGGGGCGTGCGACCCCGACGCCCTGTGCTTCCCCAGCGATCTGGAGCTGGGCCCCGACGGGCGGCTGTGGATCGCCGACACCGGCAATCAGGTCGTGCGCGCGTGGGACCTGGACGCCGGCGCTCTGGAGACGGTCGTCGGCACCTTCGAGGCGGTGGACGGCGGCGAAGGAGCGCTCGGACCAGAGACCGCCTTGAACCGGCCCCACGGCATAGACTTCGACGACGACGGCGCGCTGCTGATCGCCGACACCTTCAACCACCGGATCCGGAGGATGACGCCATGAAGCTCGCCCTGCCCGCACTGCTGGTGCTCACGGCGGCCGCCAGCGGCTGCGTCGACACCACCTGCAGCCCCGGCGACCTGTGCACCTGGTTCGGGACCCCCGGGGAGGCCGGGCTGTCCGAGGAGGGCACCCACCGCCTCGACGCCCGGACCTTCTGGGCCGTGGACCTGGCGTTCCACCCGACCGAGGGCTGGCCTGCGATCCTCGACTGGAACAACCACCGCGTGGTGACCCTCGACGCCGCCGACGAGCTGGTCGTCCTGACGGGCGTGGGCGGCGAGCTGGGCGATGGTCCGCCGGGCCCGGCGCGGGAGGCTCAGTGGAACCACCCCACGGACGTCGACTTCCGCTCCGACGGCTCCTTGATCCTCGCCGCCTGGCACAACTCGCGCGTGGCGGCGCTGGACCCGTCGTTGCAGACGATGGAGTTCCTCGCGGGCACCGGCGGCCGCGACTTCGCCGGCGACGGGGGCCCGGCGACCGACGCGATCCTGGACCTTCCTTGCGGCGTCCGGGTGGGGCCCGACGACTCCATCTACATCGGCGACATGGCCAACCAGCGGGTCCGCCGCATCGATCCCGCGGGCGTCATCGAGACGGTGGCGGGGAACGGCGAACACGGCTGGAACGGGGACGGGACCTTGCTGGAGACTTCCTTTGCGAGCCCCGCGCTGCAGCGCGCCGAGCCGGCCTTCAAGATGGACTGGACCCTCGATGGCGCCCTGCTGCTGGCCGACACCCACAACGGGCGCATCCGGCGGCTGGACCTTGCGGCGGGCACGGTCGAGACCGTCGCCGGTCGGGGCGAGGCCCCCGAAGACAGCGACAACGGGACGGGCTGCTCGACGGGCTGCGGCTACGGCGGCGACGGAGGCCCGGCCACCGACGCGATGCTGGACTACCCCGCGGACGTGGCGGTGGGTCCCGACGGCACGGTCTACATCGCTGACGCCAACAACCACTGCGTGCGCGCGGTGGACCCCGACGGCGTCATCACCACGGCGGCCGGCGTCTGCGGCGAGCCCGGCCTCGCCGGCGACTTCGGGCCAGCGACCGAGGCCTTGCTGAACACGCCCTTCGGGGTCGCCGTGGATGGCGACGGCGTGCTGTACGTCGCTGACACCTACAACTCGCGCATCGCGCGCCTGGAACCCCAGTAGGGGCCGGCGGCTCCGCGTTGCGTTGCCTCGTGGGCCTGGCGCTCCTGGCTGGCTGTGCGCCGGTGTGCGAGCCGGGCTCCGTCTGCGTGCTGATCGGGACCGGGGAGCTTGGATTCAACGGCGACGGGCAGCCGGGGCCCGACACGAAGCTGGCCACCCCCACGAGCGTGCGTGAGGCCCCCGACGGGCAGGTGGTCGTCGTCGACTTCAGCAACATGCGGGTCCGGGGTCTGGCCGACGATGGACTGGTCCAGACGCTCGTGGGCAGCGGGATCCATGCGTACTCGGAGCCCGGCGTGCTGGCCCCGGACTCGCCGCTGGAGAACCCCATCGACGCGGCCTGGGGACCCGACGGGCTGCTGTACGTGGCGGCACTGCACGAAGGCCGGGTGGTCCGGGTGGGGGACGACGGGCGGATCGAGTTGGTGGCGGGGACTGGCGAGTCCTTGGAGTCGTCGGGCGACGGCGCCGCGGCGCTCGACGCAACCATGGGCTACCCCGCGGGGCTCGCCTGGGGCGCCGACGGGACCTTGTACATCGCGGACAACACGAACCAACGAGTCCGCGCGGTCGCCCCCGACGGAACCATCGACACCGTCGTGGGCACCGGGGAGATCGGATTCGACCGGGATGGGCCGGGCACGGAGGTCCGCCTGCGCTACCCCGCCCAGCTCGCGGTAAGCGGCGACCGGCTCTACGTCGCCGACTCGGGCAACCACCGCGTGGGCGAGCTGAACCTGGGCACGGGGGCGTTTCGCACCGTGGCGGGCACGGGGGAGGCGGGGGCGGGCGGCGACGGGGGGCCGGCGGCGGACGCGCGGCTGGACCAGCCGACCGGGCTCGCGGTGGGGCCCGAGGAGCAGCTGTGGATCGCGGACCTGGGCAACGCCCGGGTGGTGGAGCTGGGTGCCGACGGGACGCTGTCGGTGGCGTTGTCGGCGGCGGACGGGGCCAGCGACGGGGATGGGACGGTCTTCGAACCTGACGGGGCGCCCCTGCGCCGGCCTGCGGGCCTGCACGCGACCGGCGACGGGGATCTGCTCGTCGTGGACCGGGGCACCCACCGCGTGCTGCGGTGGCGGCGGGGGGACTGAGCCCCCGCCGCCGCCTCTCAGCAGATCATCCGCCGGTGCCGGGGACGCAGCAGCCGCCGGCGTCGGTCGCGGGCTCGGCCGGAGCGCAGCACGCCCCCTCGGCGGCAACGGCGGGCACGAAGGACTCCCCGAACTCCTCGACGTACTCGTGGGTCACGAACAGCTCCCACGGGTGGCCGGCGGGGCCCTGGGCCCAGCCCTTCGTGGACCGCGCGTGGCAGCACGTCGTCTCGCCGGGCGCGGTGACCGGCGCGAACGCCCGCAGCGCGTCGACGGTGGAGTGCAGCGCGGACTCGGAGTCCACCTGCAGGCCCAGGTGGCTGATGCCTTCGTCGCCCCGCGACGACAGGGCGAGGTTGAGGCCCGGATCGTCGACCAGGAACTTGGCGAAGTCGTCGCGCACGTCCGTGGCGGGGACGCCCAGCAGGGCTTCGAAGAAGGGGACGGCGGCGGCGACGTCGGGGACGCCCAGGGACAGGTGCAAGCGGCGCATGGAATCTCCTTGGCCCGGGGGGTCGGGCTATGTTTCTGTTCTTCTAGAAATACGGATTCTGGCTACGACGTCAAGGCTTGAGTTCGGGAAAGCTAGAAATATAGAAATTGGATGGGTCCGCTATCGTGCGCCCATGGCTGACGACATCGCCCGACTGGCATCCCTCTTCGCGGCGTTGGGCCACAACGTGCGGCTGACGCTGGTGCGGGAGCTGCTTCGCGCCCACCCGTCGGGTCTCCTGGTCGGCGATCTGCAAGGCCGCGTGGGCATCCCCGCTTCGACGCTGTCGCACCACCTGGACACCCTGCGCAAGGCCGGCATCGTCGAGACGACCCGCGAAGGCACGAGCCTGCGCCAGCGGGTGGACCCCGCGGCCCTGCTGGAGGTGCACGGGTTCCTGGACCGCGAGTGCTGTGCCGACGAGCGGGTCGTGACGATCGGGGCTCGCTGAGTCGCCGGCCTCGTGGGGGAGGGGACTTCCGCCTCCATCGCACCTCGGCCCGCCGCCCCCTCGGCTGCCCGCGGGGCTCCGCCTCGGTACCCTTGGGTCCGTGGACGAGGACTTCACCGCCGACGAGCTCGCCGCCCTCGCTGCCCACGGGCTCGCGGTCTGGGGCGACCGCGTGATCTACGACGCCCAGCCGCCGGCGACGGCCGAGTCGGTGGCGGAGATCGAGGCGCTCTGCACCGGCCCGCTGCCCGACGAACTCCGGGAGCTGTGGGCCACCGCGTTTGGCGGCGAGGTCGACTACGACGTGTCGGTGCGCTTCGGCGAGCACGTCGCCGGCCTGTCGTTCCGGGAGCTGTTCTACCCAGGGGCGTCGACGTACCGGGATCTTCCGGGGTGGATCGAACACGAGCTCGACACCGGCGAGGTGGACCGCTTGGACTTCCTGCCCATCGGCGGCTTCGAGTACCTCGACCGCGTCTACGTCCAGGTCGCGCGGGGGGAGCACCACGGCTCGGTCGTCGTCTGGATGCAGGGCCTGCCGCCGGCCTGGCGGCTGCGGCTGCACGAGGACTCCGCCGCCCGCGTGGCGCCCGATCTGCGCTCCTTCTTCACCATGCTGGCCTTGGACGAAGACCCGTTCGCGGACTCCGACGACCTGCGCAGCGGCACCGAGATGGCGGCCGCCCTGCTGCCCTTGGAGGCCGCGGGCCCGGCCGGGGTGAGCGCCGCGCGCAAGCTGCGGGCCCTGATCTCCGCGGCCGTCGTGGACTGGCGAAGCGCCGTCGACGACGGGACCGTCGCCGGGGACGAGCGCCTGCGACGCCTCGCCTGGCTCGCGGCCGCCGGCGAGGACGACGCCGCCCTCCTGGCCCGGCTGCTGGAGCTGGAGTGCGACCCCGAAGAGCGGGTCTTCGGCGGCGGCACCGTGCTGGACCAGGCGCTGGCGCGGGGCGGACTCGCCGTGGCCCGGCTCCTGCTCGACCGAGGCGTGGGGGTCTCCGACGCGCTGCGCAGCGCCGGCTCCGGGCTGCCTCTGGCGCTGGCTCGGGAGCTGCTGGCAAAGGGGGCCGAGGTGGACGAGCAGAGCGTGGTGTCCGCTGCCTACGCCGGGCAGCGGGAGCTGGCGTGGCTGCTGGCCGATGCCTGGACCGAACGGTTCCCCGACGGCGCGCCAGGCCTTGCCCGACGGTGCCGTGAGTCGGCCGAGCGGGAGCGGGCCAACGCCGACCGCATCGACGCCGGCGACCTGCTCAGCAACCGCTCGGCCGACGACTGCCGGACCCGGGCCGACCTGCTCGCGGAGATCGCCGATGCGCTGGACGGGGAGTCCGCCTGAGCCTGACGCCACGCCCCCGGTCAGCGCCGGGCTGCCCTCCGCCGCCGCCAGCGCTCGCCGAGCACGATCCCGATCACCGCGGCGGTCGTTGCCGCCGCCGCGGCCGCGGGGTGGGTCTGGAACAGCTGGCCCAGCCCGACGCCGCCGTACACGAACAGCAAGCAGCCCGGCAGGATGCCCAGCCCCGTGGTCCAGGCGAAGGTCCACGGCCGCAGCGGGCTCAGCCCCAGCCCCCAGTTCAGGGCGGTGAACGGCACGAGGGGCAGCAGCCGCACGGCGAACAAGGCTGACGAGTGAAGGTCGGCGGCGGCGTCGATGCGCGCCATCCAGCGGGCCGGCAGCCGCCGCGCCAGCGCCGGCCGCCCCGCCCGCCGAGCGAGGCCGAAGCTGATCGCCGCCCCCACCATGGCGCCCGTCCACGTCAGCACGAACCCCGCCGCCGGACCGTGGGCCATCCCGGCGCCGGCCGCGATGAACTCGGCGGGGATGGGGAGCATCGCGACGGCGACGACGGCGAGCCAGGTCCAGACCAAGGGCGTCCTCCGGCGACGTTGTAACCCGGACGGCGTCGGTCGGGTCTGTGCTCCTGTGCACAGCGCTCGCGAAGCGCTGGTGCTCGGGGCATCAGGGCTCCGCGATCGGGTTGGGGATTGGGTACTGTGGCCGCCGGGAGGTCGGGACGCGTGGGAGTCGAGCGGGCAAGGGTGAGCCGGTCGAGGGTCGAGGCCAGGTCGGGTCGGGGGCGCTGCGTCGCCACCGCGGGGGCCCTGGTCGTCCTCGCGGGCTGCGTCGACGGCACGCTGCCCGGCCCCTCGGCGACCCCCGAGCCGAGCCCGCCCTCCTCCCTGCTGCAGGTCGAGATCGACATCGACCCCGACGACGCCAACCAGCTCGCCGGCGAGGGCCGGAACCTGCTCGACGTCCTGGGGGGCGAGGACTGCACCGACCGGCTTCGCGACGCCCCGTTCACCTGGTTTCCGGCCGACGTGACCGTCGACGGCGAGCTCGTCACCAACGTGGGCATTCGCAAGAAGGGCTTCATCGGCTCGCTCTCGTCGGAGCGGCCGTCCCTGAAGATCAAGTTCGACAAGTACGAGCCGGACCAGCTGTGGGGCGAGCAGGAGCGCCTGACCGTCAACAACAGCCGGCAGGACCCCTCGCGGCTGCGCACGTGCCTGGCCTACCGGTTCTTCGAGGCCGCCGGCGTGCCCGCGCCGTCGTGTGAACTGGCCCACGTGGTCGCCAACGGCACCAGCCTGGGCGTCTACACCCGGGTCCAGGACGTGAAGCGCCGGTTCCTCAGGGAGCACTTCGGCGACGACACCGGCGACCTGTACGAAGGCACGCTGAGCGACTTCCGGGACGGTTGGACCGGCAGCTTCGAGCCCAAGACCGACACCACGGACCCCGACCGGACCCCGCTTCTGCCGCTGGTCGACGCCCTGGCGGGGCCCGACGAGGACCTGGAGGCGGCGCTCTCCGACGTCCTGGACCTGGACGAGTTCGCGCGGTTCTGGGCGGCCGAGTCGATCATCGGCCACTGGGACGGCTACGCCGGCAACGCCAACAACTTCTTCGTCTACTCCCTGCCCGACGGCCTGCACTTCATCCCCTGGGGGCCCGACGGGACGATGGTGCCCCGCGGCGGGGACGACGTCCCGTTGATGCTGAACTCGCTCCTGCCCCAGCGGCTGTACGCGACCGCCTGGGGGCGGCAGCTGTACGAAGACGCGCTGCACGAGCTGCTGAACGACGCGTGGGACCCCGACGGGTTCGTGGATCTGCTGAGCGGCTGGCGCGAGGCGGCGGCGGGCGATGCGCTGTCGCCCGGCGAGTTCTCCGACGCGGTCGACGAGCTCATCGAGCTGGTGGAGGAGCGCGCCTCGGCCTACCCGTCGTTGCTGGCCGGGGGCCTGCCCGAGCTGCCCCTGGAGCCCCGGCCGAGCCCGTGCCAGGAGTTCGTCGGCGACATCCGGCTGGGGTTCGACACGACCTGGGGCACGTTCGGCACGCCGCCGTTTGAGGCGGGGCAGTCGACCTGGAACGGCGAGGTCGACGGCGCGCCCTTTGCCTTCGATGCGGCGGCCGCGGCGGCCGGCGCCGACGCCCAGGGCCAGCCGATCCTTGCGTCGTACGGCTTCCGCACCACGCCCGAGCGCCTGGACCAGGTCTACGCGTTCGTGGCGCCCCAGGATCTGCGGCCGGGCACGGTGCCGTTGGATTTCTGGGGGCGGCGCGCCTACCTCATCCGCAGCGAGCCCGCCGACGCCGAAGGGGAGTTCCGGGGACTGGTCTACGGCGAGCTGACGTTCGAAGCCGCCGGCACGACCCCGGGGGCGGCCATCCGGGGCGAGCTGTCCGGCGTGTTGGTCCGCGGGGTGGCGGAGTAGCGCCGGTCGTTGTGGGGTCGGGCGTCCGCCGTTCGGGCCGTGGGCAGCGGCGGCGGTGGGTCTATCCTTCGGCCCCTGCCCGGAGTGCCCCCATGAGCGCGATCCTCAGCACCGAGACCCTCGGCTTCGTCTGGAACACGGCCGACCCGTTCCTGTTCAGCGTGCACCACGCCGACGCCTACCCCCGCGGCAACGGCCGGCTGGGCCCCGCGGCGTCGCTGGCGGGCCGGAACCTGGGCCAGGACTTCGACGACCGCAACGGCTGGCGCATGTACCACGGGGAGCGGGTCCCGGGCTTTCCGTCCCATCCCCACCGGGGCTTCGAGACGGTGACGCTGGTGCGAACGGGGGTCGTGGACCACGCCGACAGCCTGGGCGCGACCGGCCGATTCGGCGGCGGCGACACGCAGTGGATGACCGCCGGCAAGGGCATCCAGCACAGCGAGATGTTCCCGCTCGTCCGCGAGCAGGAGGACAACCCGCTCGAGCTGTTCCAGATCTGGCTGAACCTGCCGGCGGCCGACAAGATGGTGGAGCCCCACTACAAGATGCTCTGGAGCGAGGACATCCCGGTGGTGTCGTCCAAGGACGCCGACGGTCGCGAGACCCGCGTGACGGTCATCGCCGGGTCCCTCGATGGCGCCCAGCCGCCGTCGCCGCCGCCGCACAGCTGGGCCGCCGATCCCGCCCACGACGTCGCGATCTGGACAATCCAGATGGAGGCCGGCGCTGCCTGGACCCTGCCGCCGGCCAAGCCGGGCACCAACCGCACGGTCTACGCGTTCGACGGCGCCCTGCTCGTCGATGGCACCGCGGTGCAGGCGGGCACGGCAGTCCGGTTGCGCCCCGACGTCGCCGTTCCGCTGGCCGCCGGCCTGGACCCGGTCGAGCTCGTGCTGCTGCAGGGGCGCCCCATCGGGGAGCCGGTCGCCCGGTACGGCCCGTTCGTCATGAACACGGGCACGGAGATCCAGCAGGCCTACGCCGACTACCAGCGCACCCGGTTCGGCGGCTGGCCCTGGCCCGACGACGCGCCCGCCCACCCGGCGGAAGCGGGCCGCTTCGCGAAGTACGCCGACGGCACCGAGGAACGCCCCGGCTGATCCGGTCGGCCGCAACGGGCGGCTGCAGGTCTGTGCCGTCTCGCACACCGACTCGGCCGCTGGCGTGTGGCATTCGGCCCAGGCAACCCCTGGGAACCCAGGCAAACACGGACAAATCGGCGTGCTCCGGTGCGTCCGCGTTTTCGGCACGACCCTTGCCTTAGCTCCGCCCGTCGCCGCGCACTCTGCGTTGGCCCCTGGAGCTGTGCCCATGTCCGACACCAAGCCCAACTACGACGACGCGGTCGTGAGGAAGTTTGTCCTCGCCACCATGGTGTTCGGCATCGTCGGCATGCTCGTCGGCCTCTGGCTGGCCCTGGAGCTGGCGTACCCGCAGTTGAACTTCGGGATCCCGGCGCTGACGTTCGGGCGTCTGCGGCCGCTTCACACCTCAGCGGTGATCTTCGCGTTCGCCGCCAACGCCGTGTTCGCGGGCATCTACTACTCGATCCAGCGTCTTCTGAAGGTGCGACTGGCCAGCGACTGGCTGTCAAACATCCACTTCTGGGGCTGGCAGACGGTCGTCGTCCTGGTCGTGTTGACCTACCCCTTCGGCATCACGCAGGGCAAGGAGTACGCCGAGCCCGAGTGGTTCATCGACATCCTCATCGCCGTCGTCTGGGTGGTCTTCGGCGCCAACGTGTTCTGGACCATCGCCATCCGCAAGGTCAAGCACCTGTACGTGGCCATCTGGTTCTACATCGCCACGATCATCACGATCGCGGTGCTGCACATCGTCAACAACCTCGCGATCCCGCTGCACCTCTTCAAGAGCTACACGGTGTTCGCGGGGGTTCAGGACGCCCTCGTGCAGTGGTGGTACGGCCACAACGCCGTCGGCTTCCTGCTGACGACCCCGTTCCTGGGCTTGATGTACTACTTCATGCCCAAGGCGGCGGAGCGGCCGGTCTACAGCTACCGGCTGTCCATCGTGCACTTCTGGTCGCTGGTGTTCCTGTACATCTGGGCCGGCCCCCACCACCTGCACTACACGTCGCTGCCGGACTGGGCGCAGACGCTGGGCATGGTGTTCAGCCTCATGCTCATCGCCCCCTCCTGGGGCGGCATGCTCAACGGCCTTCTGACCCTTCGCGGCGCCTGGGACCGCGTGCGCACCGACCCGATCCTCAAGATGATGGTCGTGGCGGTGACGTTCTACGGCATGTCGACCCTCGAGGGTCCGATCATGTCCATCCGCAAGGTCAACGCGCTGTCCCACTACACCGACTGGACCGTCGGCCACGTGCACTCCGGTGCGCTGGGCTGGGTCGCGATGCTGAGCTTCGCGATCATGTACTGGATGGTGCCCCGACTCTGGGGCCGGGAGTGGGTCAAGCCCGCGTGGCTCGAGGCCCACTTCTGGCTGGGAACCCTCGGCATCGTCTTCTACATCATCCCCATGTGGATCGGCGGCGTGACGCAGGGCCTGATGTGGCGCGCGGTCACGGAGATGGGGCTGCTCAAGTACCCCGACTTCACCGAGACGGTCGTCGCCTTGAAGCCCTTCTACGTCCTTCGTGCCTTCGGCGGCAGCCTGTTCCTGCTGGGCGCCATCGTCATGGGCATCAACCTGTTTTTGACCGTCCGTCAGGGAGTCGACCACGACGCCCTGGCGGCGGCTTGAGAGAGGAGACGGAGCCGTGTCCGAATCCCTGAACGACAAGGTCCAGGCGGCCCACCGCATCCTCGAAGGCAAGAGCCTGGTGATGACGATCATGGTCACCGTCCTGATCAGCATCGGCGGCCTCGTCGAGCTGGTCCCGCTGATGGCCAAGAAGTCCAACGTGCCGACCATCCCGTCGGTGCAGCCCTACAGCCCCCTGGAGCTGGAAGGCCGCGACATCTACCTGCGGGAGGGTTGCTACAACTGCCACAGCCAGCAGATCCGTCCCTTCCGGGCCGAGGTCATGCGCTACGGCGAGTACAGCCGCGCCGGTGAGTTCGTCTACGACTTCCCCTTCCAGTGGGGCAGCAAACGCACCGGGCCCGACCTGGCGCGCATCGGGGGCAAGTACCCCGACGCCTGGCACTACCGGCACATGGAGGACCCGCAGCAGACGTCGCCCGGCTCGATCATGCCGCGGTACCAGTGGCTGCTGGAGCGCCAGCTCGACAGCTCCCGCATCGAGCTGAAGTTCAAGACGATGCGGCAGCTCGGCGTGCCCTACACCGACGGCGACGAGCTGAACGCCGCAGGAAACCTGCGGGCTCAGGCCAACGAGATCGCCGCGGGGCTGAAGGCCTCGGGCATCGAGGTGGAGTCCGACCGCGAGATCATCGCGATGATCGCGTACCTGCAGCGGATGGGCACCGACTTCGGCAAGCGGGAGGTGTCGCCGTGAACGACCTCATGAAGGAGACGGCCGCGGCCACCGCCCCCGAGTGGGCCGCGACCCTGCCCCTGGTTCTCTTCGTGGCCTTCTTCGTGGCCGTCGTCGTCTGGACCTACACCCGCGCGCCGGCCAACGCGCCGGAGATGGAGTAGTCATGGCTCGCTACACCGATGTACTGCTCGACCACGAGATCGACGGGATCCAGGAGTACGACAACCCCTTGCCCGCCTGGTGGCTCGGCACGTTCTACGTGACCATCGCGTTTTCGCTGGTGTTCGTGCCCTACCTCTGGATGACCGGCTGGACCCAACACACCCAGTACGAGGCCGAGGTCGCCGCGGCCGAGGCCCAGTACGGTCCGCTGTTGGCCCAGAACAAGGCCGTCGCCGCCGCGTCCGACGACGCGGGCCCCACGCCCGCCGACATCGCCGCCGGTGAGGGCGTCTACACCGCCCGCTGCGTCGCGTGCCACATGGCCGACGGAACCGGCGGCATCGGCCCCGATCTGACCGACGCCGAGTGGATCCACGGCGGCAGCCTCGGAGCCATTCGCAAGACGGTCCACGAGGGCGTTCCCGCCAAGGGAATGCTCGCGTGGGGCCCGGTCATCGGCGACGACGCCGTCCGGCAGGTCTCCGCGTACGTGCACAGCCTGGGCGGCGGCCAGTAGGCCGTCGGTCCGGGTCGCCCAGGAGGGGCTGTCGCGATGGGACTCACCGCCAAGAGGGACTGGATCTACCCAGCCGACAACGCCGGACGGTTCCGGTCGGCGCGCAAGAAGGTCGGCTGGGCGCTCATCGCGTTCTTCGTGCTCGCCCCGTGGATTCGATTCCGGGGCATGCCGGCCGTTCGCATCGACATCCCCGGGCGTCGGTTCACCCTGCTGGGGCAGCTCTTCACGCCCCACGACACCTGGGCGCTGGCGCTGCTGATGCTGGTGTTCGCCCTGGCGATCATGCTGTTCACGGCCTTGTTGGGCCGGGTGTGGTGCGGGTGGGCCTGCCCCCAGACCGTCTGGCTGGAGTGGGTGTACCGGCCCATCGAGCGGTTCTTCGAGGGCCCCGCGCACCGGCGCGCGCGGCGCGAGAAGCAGGGCAAGACGAAGCAGTGGTGGCGGATCAAGCTCGCCAAGCACGCCGCCTACGCGGCGGTCACCCTCGGCACGACCTTCATCTTCCTGACCTGGTTCGTGGGCGGCCCCGAGTTGTTCCGCGGTGAGATCGGTTCCACCGGCGTCTTCATGGGCGTGATGCTCTTCGCGCTGTTCTACGCCGACGCCACCTGGTTCCGGGAGCAGCTGTGCAACTACGCGTGCCCGTACGCTCGCCTCCAGGGCGTGCTGATGGACAAGCGCAGCCTCGTCGTCGCCTACGACGAAGCGCGGGGTGAGCCGCGCACCAAGAGCAAGGGTGAGGGCGGCGACTGCGTCGACTGCAACCGCTGCGTGGCCGTGTGCCCCGGCGGCGTCGACATCCGCCAGGGCGACCAACTGCAGTGCATCGCGTGCGCCGGCTGCATCGACGCGTGCGACGAGATCATGGTCAAGATCGGCAAGCCCAAGGGCCTGATCCGCTACACAACGAAGCGCGACGAGCGCGCCTCGGCGGGGGAGTGGAAGCCCCAGCTGTCCCACCCCCGGGTCTACGCCTACGCCGCCGTCATGGTGGCGTTGGCCGTCGCGCTGCTGGTGGGGCTTGCGGTCCGGTCGGAGACGGTGTTCTGGGCTGCCCGGTCGGCCGGCGGCGAGCTGTACATGCAGCTGCCCAACGGCCAGGTCGCCAACCAGTTCCACCTGCACGTGACCAACCGGGACACGGCCGCGCGGAGCTACACCGTCGCCTCGTTGACCGAGGGCGTCGACGTCACCGCGCCGGGCCAGCCCTGGACGGTGGACTGGGGCCAGGAGCTGCGGGTGCCGGGCTTCGTGTCGGCGTCGCCCCAGGCGTTTGCGGCGGGGCGGAAGACCGCGGAGCTGCAGGTCGTGCGGGACGACGGCGAGGTCGGCACCGTGGAGATCACGCTGCTGGGCCCCGACGGCGCGGCGGTCGGAGGTGCGCGATGAAGCGAAGCTGGAACCCCTGGCCCTGGGTCGCCCCGGTGGTGCTGACGATCGTCGCCCTGGCCAACGTGCTGTTGATCCACCTCGCCATCGACGGCGCCGATGAGCGGGTCGACGAGCCGGTGGAGGCGGTCGCGCCGTGAGCCGCGCCGAGGCCGCGGGCGGGCTGCAGTCCGTCCCGTGCGCCCACTGCGGCGAGCCGGCCGCGGGGCCGGCGCCCGCGTTCTGCTGCACCGGGTGCGAGGCGGCTCACGGCGCCATTCACGCCGCCGGCCTCCAGGACTACTACCGCCTTCGCGACTCCATGCCGGCCCCCGTCGGGGTGACCGGGGCGCCGCCCGTCGATCCCGGCTGCCTCGTGGTCGGTCCCCGTGGAACCCACGTGGACCTGGCCGTGTCGGGCATGCACTGCGCGTCGTGTGCGTGGTTGATCGAGGAGCTGCTGCAGCCCGTGCCGGGCGTGGGCGCCGTGCGGGTGTCGCTGGCGCGGGAGCAGGTGCGGGTGGAGGTGGACGACGCGGCGGCGGCGGGGGCGGCCATCGCTCGGCTCGCCGACGTGGGCTACCCGGCGCGGACCCGCACCGGCGGCGAGGACGCGGGGCGGGCGGGTCGGCGGCAGGAGCTGCTGCGGCTGGGGGTGGCCGGCGCCATCGCCATGAACACGATGCTGTTCGCCGTAGGCCTGTACGCGGGGGAGGCGTTCGGCATGGCGCCGGGGCTCGAGCAGGCGTTCCGCTGGCTGAGCTTGATGCTGGCGTTGCCTCTGGTCGGCTTCTGCGCGGCCCCCATCCTGCAGCGGGCCACCGCGGCCCTGCAGGCGCGGCAGATCCACGTCGACGTGCCCGTCGCGCTGGCGATTGTCGTGATGTTCGGGGCCTCGGTGGCGGCGACCGTGCGGGGCGAGGGCGCCGTTTGGTTCGACTCGCTGGCGATGCTGGTGGTGCTGCTGCTGGGCGGCCGCGCCGTCGACGGCGCGGTGCGGCGCAAGGCGTCGGAGCGGCTGGAAGGGCTGCTGGGGCGGCGGGAGCGGACGGCGCGGCGGCTCGGCGGGGCGGTGGTCTCGCCCGAGCACCTGCAGTCCGGCGACCGCATCGAGCTGCGGCCCGGCGACGTCGTGCCGGTGGATGCGGTGATCACGTCGGGGACGAGCGAAGTGGATCTCGCGGTGTGGGACGGCGAGCCCGAGCCGCGCCCGGCGGGTCCCGGCACCGAACTGCCCGCCGGCGCCCAGGTCCTGACCGGGAGCCTGGAGGCCACCGTGCTGCGGCCCGCGAGTGAGAGCACCCTGGGTCGACTCCGCCGGCAGGTCGAAGAGACGCTCGCGCGCCGGGCCCCCGAAGAGCTGCTGGCCGACCGCGTCGCCCGCGGCTTCGTCGTCGCGGTGCTGGTCCTCGCCGGCGGCGTGGCGGCCGCGTGGTCGTTCGTCGACCCCACCCAGGTGGTGCCGGTCACGGTGGCCGTGCTCGTGGTCGCGTGTCCCTGCGCCCTCGCCCTGGCCACGCCCCTGGCCTTCGCCGCGGCGGTGCATGGCTCGGCGGCCCGGGGGCTCATCGTCCGCGACGGCGGCGTGCTGTCGGCCCTGGCGTCCGTGGAGCGGGTGGCCCTGGACAAGACGGGCACGCTGACCGCCGGGCGAGGCGTTCTGCGCAGCTGGAACGGCACCGACGAGCAGCTCGCGGTGGCCGCGGCGGCGTGCCGGCCCAGCCTTCATCCGGTCGCCCGAGCCGTCGTCGACGCCGCCCGCAACCGCGGGCTGGCGGTGCCCCTGGCGGCCGACTTTGCCGAAGAGGTGGGCGTCGGCGTGACCGCGCAGGTCGGGGCCTCGGCCGTCGCGGTCGGGGCGCCCGGTGCGACGCTGCGCATCGACGGGATCGAGGTGGCGACGGGGGCCGTGCACGACGCGCTGCGGCCCGATGCGGTCGACGCCGTGAGCGCCCTGCGGTCGCTGGGCTTGGAACTGACGGTGCTCAGCGGTGACCAGCAGGCCGCCGTCGACGACGCGGGCCAGGCGCTTCGGGTGGCCGACGCGCGCGGGGGCCAGACGCCGGCCGACAAGGCCGCCGCGGTCCGGGCGTGGGAGGCCGGGGGCGAGCGGGTCCTGTTCGTGGGCGACGGGCTCAACGACTCCGAGGCGCTGGCGTCGGCGTCGGTGGGGCTTGCGCCGGGCGGCGCCGTGGACCTGTCCGTCGAGACCGCCGACGGCGTCCTGGGCGCGGGCACGACCGGCGATCTGTCCGCCGTGGTCGACGGCGTGCGGCGGGCGCGGCGGCTGCGGGCCGTCCTGCGCAGCAACCTGGCGCTGTCGTTGACCTACAACCTCATCGCCACCTCGCTGGCGGCGGCGGGCATCATCGGTCCCCTGGGGGCGGCGGTGCTGATGCCGTTGTCGTCCATCGTGGTCGTCGCGCGCTCCGCGCAGCTGGCCGGGGAGGTCTGATGGGCATGGTCCCGGTGCTCGTGGGCTTGTCGATGCTGCTGGCCGCCGTCGGGGTGGGGCTGTTTGTCTGGGCCGTCCGCGACGGCCAGTACGACGACGTCGAAGCCGAGGCGTGGCGGATCCTGCACGAGGAGAAGCCGTGATTGCGGTGGCCGCCGCCGCCCTGCTGGGGGTGGCCAACGCGCTGCACTGCGCCGGCATGTGCGGGCCGTTTGCCGTGCTGACGGCGGGGGCTGCGCCGTGGCAGGCCGGGCGCGTGATCTCGTACACGATGCTGGGCGCCGCGGTCGGGTCCCTGGGGGGCGTAGCGCTGGGGGCCGCGGGCCACGCGGCAGGCATCGCGGGGACCGTGGTCTCCGTCATCGCGCTGGTGGCCGCGTCGGCCTGGCTCGCCGGCTTCGGGGTGCACAGCTCGCTCGGCGCCCGGGTCGGGCGTTGGCTGGGTCGCCCGCTGCGGGCCGCCGCCGAAGCGAAGGGCGCGCGCCGGGTGCTGCGCCAGGGCCTGTTCGGCCTCGCCAACGGGCTGGTCCCGTGCGGCGCGGTCTACGCGGCCCTGGGCCTGGCGGCGAGCGCCGGGGGACTGCAGGCCGGCGCCCTGGGCGGCGCCGCGGCGGGGGCGGGCACGATGGCTGCCTTCGGCTTGTCGACGGTGCCGGGGCTCTGGTTGTTGGGCCGCAGCGGCGGTTCGGTGCGGCGCATCGGTCTGCCGGCTCGTCGTGCGGTGGCCGCCCTGATGCTGGTGCTGGGGCTGGCGGTGCTCGCCGGTCGAGCGCCGACGGCCGAGGTCGACGCCGCCCCCGACTGCCACGTGGAGTAGCGCGACTGGCCGCCAGGGCAGGGCGTGCTCCCCAACGGCACGGCGTGTGAGGGGCCGGCGCAATGCCCCGCCCCGGCTGCCGTACCATCACCCCATGGACGCTGCCCCGCCCCTCTTCGATCCCGCCAACCCCGACGGGATGCTGCCCCTGCCGCGCCGCGCGCTGCGCGTGGACCAGGGCTACGCCGCGACGCTGGGCGCGATCGGTCCGTTCATGACCGGCGGCCTCGCCGGGCTGATGTTTGCGTTGTTCACATCGGACGCCGACGTGGCGCGCCCGGAGCTGCTGCCGGCGGCGTTGGCCGGCGCGCTGTTGTTTGTGGCCGTCGTCGTGCCGACCCGGGTGTTCATCCTCGCGCCGCTCGCCTGGAGCCGCTTCCGCTACCGCATCGACCCCGAGTTCCTCCGCATCCGCTCCGGCGTCATCGTCGTCCGCCACAAGCTCATCCCCCTGGTCCGGGTCCAGAACGTCGACTCGGCCCAGGGCCCGCTGGAGCGGCGGTTCGACCTCGCCGACGTGCGCGTGCACAACGCCGCCGCGACCCACACGATCCCCAACCTCGACGCCACCGAGGCCGAGCGCCTGCGCGAGCACCTCGCAGAGCTCGTCCGGCAGGCCCGCGACGATGACTGAGGCCGGTCCGCCGTTTCGGCGCCAGAGCCCGCTGCTGGTGCTCGTGTCGGGCGCCGACGCAGTGCGCCAGGGGCTGTTCCAGATCCTCGTGCCCATGTGGTTCGCGTTCGACTCGGACATGTCGCTGGCGCTGCGGGCGGGGCTGGTGATGCTCGCCTCGACCCCGCTGGTGCCGGTGTTGTGGGTCTGGTTTGTCCACCGCTACCGCATCGACGGCGACTCGATCGAGGTCCGGTCGGGGCTGCTGGTGCGGCGCAAGACGGTTCTGCCTTTGGCCCGCGTGCAGGCCGCCGACCGCACCGCGGGCATCCTGCAGCGGGTGTTCGGCCTGGTCCGGCTCAAGCTCAGCAGCGGGGCCGCCGGCACCCAGGTGGACCTCAAGGCGCTGCGCCCCGCCGAGGCCGAGCGTTTGCTCGCCGCCGTGGAAGCGGCGCGGCGGGGGGCGCCGACGGACGGCGATGGCGCAACCGGGGACGAGGTGGCCCCGAGCGCTGACGTTCCCCCGCTGGCCGTCGGCCCCCGCCTCGACCCCCGTCGGTTCATCGCCCTGGGGATCACCTCGGGCCGGGCGTTGGCGATGCTGGGGGCGGCCCTTTACCTGGGGGACGAGCTGCTTGAGTTCCTGGGCGCGGGCGCGGCGCTGGAGGCCCTGGTCGGCGAGTTGAGCAGCGGCCGCGGCGAGGCCACCGTGCGGGCCCTCACGCTCCCGTTCGTGCTGTCGGGAGCCTTGCTCGCCGCGGCGGTGTTGGCGTTCCTGTCCACCCTGGAGGTGGCGCTGCGCTGGGGCGACTTCCGGGTCGAGTCCCGGGAAGGCGAGGTGGTGGTTCACCGGGGGTTGCTGGAACGCAAGACCGTCACGCTGCGGCGCGACAAGCTGCAAGCCGTTCGCATCGTCGAACCCCTGGCGCTGTCGTGGCTCGGCTACGCGGCCCTCGACGTCGAGGTCATCGGACACAGCGGCGAGCGAGGGCAGGCCACCCGCATCCACCCAGCCTTGCGCCACGAGGAACTGCCGGCGTTCCTGGACGAGTTCCTGCCGGCGTTCGCGGCCCGCGGCTCGTTCGTCTTCCCGCCGCGTCGCGCCCGCATCCGCTTCTGGCTCGTGCCCGCCGTGCTCGCGGCCGCCGCCACGACCGGCGCCGTGGCCGCCGCGGTGAGCGCGCAGATCGGGTGGCTGCTGCTGCTCGCGGTGCCGACCTTGCCCCGGTTGCTGCTCGCCGGCCGGGTGTGGCGGGACACGTCGCTGGCGCTGCCCGGCGACCACGCGATCCTGCAGTGGTGGCGGGGGTGGACCCGGACGCGGGCGCTGGTGCCCCGGCGCCGCGTCCAGTCGGCGTGGGCGTCGTCGTCGTGGCTGCAGCGGCGCAAGAACCTCGCCTCGGCGGGCCTCACGGTCGCCAGTGGGGCCGCCGGCAAGAGCTTCGTGGTCCGCGATCTGGACCCCGACGACGCCCGGCGGTTGGTGGCCTGGCTCGACCCGCAGGACCCGGTTGAGGCCGCCGAGGACGTGGGGTCCGCGGGCGTCCCGGAGCCCGCGCTCAGCTCTTCGCCGACCCCCGCTTGAGCATGCCCATCTTCTCCATCCGGTACCGCAGCGCGTAGCGGCCGATGCCCAGCAGCCGGGCGGCGGCGCTCTGGTTGCCGCCGCTGCGCTGCAGGGCCTGCATGACGAGGTCCCGCTCCAGCTGAGCGAGGTCGACCCCCTCTTCGGGCAGCGTGAACAGCGAGCCCGACGGCCCCGCCGCCATCTGGGCGATCTCCGGCGGGAGGTCCTCGACGCCGATGGTGTCGCTCCGACTCAGGATGACGGCGCGCTCCAGCACGTTGCGCAGCTCACGCACGTTGCCGGGCCAGTCGTAGGCCTCCAGGCGGGACACGGCGGCGTCCTCGATGCCGGCGATGCGGCGCCCCAGGTCGCGGCTCAGGCGGGTCACCAGGTGCTGCACGAGCAGCGCCACGTCTCCGTTGCGGTCTTTGAGCGGCGGGACTTCGACCGGGATCACGTTGAGGCGGTAGTAGAGGTCCTGGCGGAAGCGGCCGGACTCGACCTCATCGGTCAGCTTCCGGTTCGTCGCCGCGATCACGCGGGCGCGCAGCTCGACGTCCTTCGTGCCGCCGACCCGCTTGAATCGCCGGTTCTCCAGGGCACGCAGCAGCTTGCTCTGGGTGACCAGCGACAGCTCGCCGATCTCGTCGAGGAAAATGGTGCCTCGGCCTGCGACCTCGAACAGGCCGAGCTTGCGCTGCTTGGCGTCGGTGAACGCGCCCCGCTCGTGGCCGAACAACTCGGACTGGATCAACTCGTCGGACAGGCCGGTGCAGTCGATCTCCAAGAACGGCTGGTCGGCGCGACGGGAGCGCGTGTGGATGGCGCGGGCCACGAGGTCCTTGCCGGTGCCGCTCTCGCCCAGCACGAGCACGGTCGGCGCGTCGGCCTCCTCCAGGCGGGACAGCAGATCGAAGACGCGGCGCATGGCCGGGCTGCGGCCGATGATCTCGCCGTAGCCTCCGCCGCTGCTGCGCTCGCGCAGGACCCGCAGCTCACGAGATCGCCGGGCCTGGCCCACGGCGCGCTCGACGATCAGCATCATCTCCTGCAGATCGAAGGGCTTGGGCATGTACTCGGTCGCGCCCAGGCGCGTCACCTCGAGCGCGGTCTGCACGCCGCCGTGGCCGGTGATCATGATGACCGGGAGGTCGGCGTCAGCGGCCCGAAACTCCCGAAGGAGCTCGGTGCCTTCGCCGTCGGGCATGCGGATGTCGAGGATGCAGAGCTCGGGGTCGGCCTCGGCGAAGCGCAGGCGCGCGTCGGCCAGGTTGCCGGCCTGGATCGGGTCGTAGCCGGCGCTTCGCAGCTCTTCGGCGAGGGACCAGCGGATGAGCTCCTCATCGTCGACCACCAGGACCGTGGGGCGGCTGGTCGACGAGCGGGGGAATCGGTCGGGGTCGGGCAGGGCGGCAGGAAGAGTCACGAGGCCTCCAGCAGATCGGGGCGGGGAGGAAGGCGGATGAGGAAGGACGCGCCGGGGCCGTCCTGCAAATCGATGCGGCCGCGGTGGGCCTCGACGAGCTTGCGCACGTTGGCGAGGCCCAGCCCGGTGCCGTGGGGGCGGGTGGTGAAGAACGGCTCGAACACCCGGTGCCGGAGGGCCTCGGGGATGCCCGGGCCGTCGTCGCGGACGCTCAACTCGAGCCAGGCTCCGCGTCGCTCGCAGCGCAGCGTGATCGTCCCCTCGTCGCCCAGGGCGGCCAGCGCGTTGTGCCCCAGGTTGAGCAGCGCCATCTGAACGCGGGTGGGATCCAGCAAGACCCGCAGGGTGGGGTCGGGGACCTCGATCTTCACGTCGACGCCGTCGGGGGCGGCGTCGCGGAGCTGGTTGGCGATGGCGCCCAGGAACATGGTCCCGGGCACCACCTTCAGACGCAGATCCACGGGCCGGGCGAAGGCCAGCAGGTCGTTCATGACCTCCGAGGCCTTGTCCACGCGGGCGCGGATGCCGGTCAGGATCGTCGACTCCTGGCTGCCCGTCGGCAGGCGCGCTTGCAGGACGGACAGCGACGAGCCGACGCTGGCCATGGCGTTGCGCATCTCGTGGGCGACGCCGGCGGCGGTGGCCCCCAGCAGCTGCAGCGCCTCCTCGTGCGAACGGCGGTCGTCCCGGGGCCGGAGCGACAGGAGCACGCCGCCGTCGGGGAGGCGGCTGGCCGACGCCGCCACGGGCCGCAGGTCCCCGCCGCGCATGCGGGCGACGCAGGGGGTCCAGGTCGCCTCGCCCCCGGGGGTCGCGATGAGGTTGGCGATCACGTCCTGGCCGGGCTCGTCGAGGTCGCCGGCCCCCAGCGCCGCCAGCTCGCCGGTGTTCCAACCCAGCAGCGCCTCGGTCTCGCGGCTCCAGCGAACGACCGCGACGGGGTCGCCGCCGAACAGCAAGGAGGCCGAGGGGGAGGCGTCGAACGCCGCCCCCATCTGTTCCCGGAGGCCGGCCAACCGACGGGTCTCCCGCGTGCGATCCGTGGCCGCCCCGAGCACGGAGCTCGACGACGAGCGGACCACCGCCAGCTCCCGGTCGAGCACGTGGAGGTCTTCGACCAGCTCGTCGTCGGCCGGGGTGCGGCCCGGGATGACCACGGCGTCCAGAGACTCGGCGAGCACCGCCTCGACCAGGGCCTCGGCGGAGTCCAGCTCCAGGGCGCCCGGCACCGCGGGGTCGGTCGGCCCGAGGGTCGCGACGCGGCCGAGGACCCGGGGCCGTGCGGCCTCGCCGGGGGCCAGCTGGTGGAGCAGCGCGGTGACGTCGAAGGGCTTGCGCAGGATGCCGTCGATGTCGAGGGCCTCGACGGCGGCCAGTCGGGCGGGGCTCTCGTAGCCCGTCATCGCGTAGAGGTGGGGGGGGCGCCCGACGCCGCACAGCGAGCGCAGGATCTCCTCGCCGGCGTGCAGCGGGAGCTTCAGGTCCACCAGCGCGGCGTCCCACGGACCTTCGCCGGCCAGCCGCAGGCCGGCGCGCCCATCGAACGCGACCACCGGATCGGCGCCCCGCGCCTGCAACAGCGCCGCCAGGCCCGCGGCGAGATCGCGGTTGTCGTCGACGATGAGGACCCGCATTGTCAGCTCACGGGGAGAACGACCGACGCGGTCGTGCCCTTTCCGGGCGCACCGTGAAGCGACAGGGTTCCCCGATTGGCGACCACCAGGTGCCGGCTGAGGGACAGGCCCAGGCCGATGCCTTCGGGCTTCGTCGTGAAGAGGGGCTCGAACAAGCGCGAGGCGAGCGCGGGGTCGATGCCTACCCCGTCGTCCACGACGTCCACCCGGACCGAGCTGCCGGCCAGTCGGCCCACGATGCGAATGTGGCCACCGTCCTCGCAGGCATCGGCCGCGTTCGTCAGGAGGTTCACCAGCACCTGTTCCAGTTGCGCCGAGTCCACGGACACCCGGGGCAGCTCGGGGTCGACGTCGATGAGCAGGTCGCAGCGTGCGGGCAGACGCACCCGCGAGGCGGCGGTCCGCACGAGCTGATCGACGGACGTCGGCCGGCGCTCGGGGTTCTGCAGCCGCGCGTAGGACAACAGGTCGCTGATGATGCGGGAGCTGCGGGCCACGTTGACCTGCACCCGCTGGAGCAGTCGCCGGGCCTCGGGGTCCGCCCGGACGGAGCGGCGCTCGCCCAGGACCTGGGCCGACAGCTCGATGGCGGCCAGCGGGTTCTTGAGCTCGTGGTGCACGCTGGCGCCCAGCTCGCCAATGGTCGCCAGCCGCTCCTGCCGCTGCATCTTCAGCATCAGGTCGTCGCGGTAGGTGTCCAACATCATCGCCAGCTCGATGTCGAGCAGCCGGTCCACCGCGAGCATCGCGCGCTTGCAGCGCTCCGTGGAACCGTGTGCGTCATGGCACACATCGATGAACCAGCCCCGAATGAGGTTCATGGCGGTCAGCATGTAGCGCTGCGGCATCTGGTGGCGCACGTGCGCCTTTCCGATGGCGTGACGGCGGGCGGCGTACGCCTCGTCCCAGGGTCCCTGCAGGAGGGTCTCGACCCAGTTGGACAGCATCTTCCGCTGCCGGGGAAGCTGGGCCTCGGGGTCGCTGAACACGCGCCGGGCCTCGGAGTGGGCTTCGATGGTCTTGTAGAACCGGTCGAGCAGAGCCGGCAGCGCGCGCGCGGCCTCTTCGACCAGGGCGTGCAACTCGAACTCGTCGGCGGGGCCCCAGCCGACGTAGCGCTTCAACTCCTCAAACGACGTCTCGCCTCGGCCCCCATTGCTGGCGGCCGAAGCGGGATTCATCGAAGGGAGCGTCGAGTCCAAGAACCGATCGCTCACCGCGCGCCCAGCACGCCGGGCGTGACGGTCAGCGCGCCGAGGTCTTCGAGGCGCCGGCGGGCGGCGTCGAACAGGCGGCTCTCGGGGATCGCGAAGCTCATCACGAGGCGGCCCTCCGTGAGGCCGCGGCTGGCCCGGACCAGGTCGGGGCGGTGGGAGCCGGCGCCCGCGATGGTGCAAGCGAGGCCGCCCATGGACCCGAAGCCGAGGGTGCCGAGCATGGTGGAGGCGGCGATGCCCATGGAGCTCCAGCCGATGTACCCGAGCACCGCGCCCACGATCGCGCCGAGGTGCGCCATGACGATCGCGCCGCCGATGGACCACACCAGGATGTTGGTCTGGTACGGAGCCGGGGAGTGCTCCAGGCGGTCGTAGGTGCAGCGGTGCGTGCACGTGGCGTCGGCGAGTCCCTCGTCGGTCAACTGCTGCAATGCAGCGTGGGCGAGGTCGTCGTTTTCAAAGAGGGCGTGGACGGTCTGGCGCATGGAGTTCTCCTTGGGGTCGGACAACAGCAAGGACCATGCCGGGCGGACCGGAGGCCGGGGAGCCCAAGGCAGCGGTTCGTTGCGGGGGCGAGCGCGCAGAGTCATGTGTGTGAAGTAGCACAGTTGGGGTGGGGAAGCCGGGCGGCCTGCCCCAGGTCGGGGCCCGCCGTGCGGCGTGAATGCACTGGAGCCGAGGACTTGCGGGGATCGGCACGGCCCTTGCTCCAGCTGGTCCTGCAACCCGGAGATCCCCATGAGTGCCCAGCCCGAGTTTCCTCCCAAGACCATCCTCGTCCCCACGGACTTCTCGGATTGCTCCGACCGTGCGGTAGCGTACGCGGCCGAAGTCGC
>Ga0055584_100000299_pt1 | contig 46826 bp, 38 predicted proteins | sample OSDHelmetaG_FD_58716 | JGI IMG/M metagenome (GOLD analysis project Ga0055584, IMG submission 58716) | Pelagic marine sediment microbial communities from the LTER site Helgoland, North Sea, for post-phytoplankton bloom and carbon turnover... | ecosystem: Environmental > Aquatic > Marine >...
CGAACAGAAGATGGCTCGGAAATGGTTCGTGCTCACAATACCGTAAACGTGGGAGAGTGGATTGATTTGGCGGCTGTGTGGGATGGACAAGAATTCCAACTTTTCCTCGATGGCGTCCCGCAAGAAACGGTCCCCCAAAGTTTCAACATGCAGCCACTACAAGGTGGTTTATTTATCGGCGGTGCTCCGGACGAAAAGTTAGCTGGTCACGAAGGAGGCCGATGGTTTCACGGTGCGGTTCGTGAACTGCGAATTACTCACAGGGCTTTATATTCTGAAGGGTATCAACCAGAACACCAGTTCTCGAAGTCTCCCGAGACACTCGCTCTCTATCAGTTTGGACTCGATGGGCAAAACATCGGCGTGACTTGGGTCAACCAGCTTGCATTGTCGTCAGAACGGGTGAAAAAACACGCTCTCTTGTTCAACGGTGGAGAAGATCGTGTCGAGATTCCGACACTCCTACCGCCTCAAGGGTCGCTCACAGTCGAGCTCTGGATCAAACCGAGGATGACTGCCAATGGTCTGATTGCCATGGCTGATGGAGATTTCGCCTACAGTCTCTGGCACTCGACCAATACGGAAGGATTTTCACGCAAGGCGAATGCAACTAAAGCCTCTGCCGCCAGAGGCGACCGACTTTATGAAGAAACCAAAGATCGATGGACTCACTATGCGGGTGTCTGGGACGGCAGCAAACTCTATTATTTTGTGAATGGGAAGCGTGTCGGTGAAGAAGACGGAGCCGCACCTATGTCCTTTAAATTTCGCGGAACCCACCTGGGAATGGCCGAGGCGGAAAAGTGGGGCAAACCATCTTCTCTCAATTTTAATGGGGAAATGCATGAAGTCCGCATCTCCGAAACCGCCCGTTACCTCTCTGACTTTACCCCACCAAAACATTTCACAAAAGAAGAGGACACTCTCGCACTCTATTATTTCGATGAAGGAGCAGGCGATGTTCTGAAAGATTCCTCCGGCAATGGACACGATGGCCAGATCGTCGGGGCCACCTGGGTCAACGCGGATGGATCACAGATTGAGCCGAATCCCAACTACGCACTCCGCTTCGATGGGGTCGACGATCACGTCGAAATTCCCGATTTGAAATTCGATCCATCTGCTCCCCTCACTTATGAAGCTTGGTGTGACATTTCACCGAATAAGCCAGCCGAACAAGCGCCTCTGGATCCGCTCTTCGCCACAAACTCTCTGTCTGAATTGGGAGCAGGCTATGTGCTGATTTACGATCGGGACAACAACTCCTACTGGATGGCCCATCAAAATCTTCAAGGTCAGTCCGCCGTCTCTAATCAGCTGTTTATCAAAGACGTCGAGGCTGCAGAACTTCATCATGTGGCAGCTGTCTGGACGCCTACAGAGAAAAGAATCTATCTGGATGGTCAACTTGTTGCTCGAGGTGCAGATCCCTTACCGCGTCTCGAAACGGCTTACACTGATATCGGAGAAGTTCCCACAATCGGACGTGCGACGCTGCTTCACAACTCTTTAGAGCGATTTTTCAAAGGCCGAATCTCCGAAATTCGGATCTCCGAATCTGCCAAGTACGCAGACGATTTTACCCCTCAGCAAAACTTGTCGAAAGACGATGACGCCCTCATCCTCTATCACTTCGACGAAGGCAGCGGCTCGATCCTGAATGATCATTCGGGGAACAACCATCACGGCACGATTCACGGTGCGACATGGGTCAACGCGGATGGTTCGCCGATCGAGCAAACGGAGGACCCCTATCGCATCGATCGCGAAGTCGCCGAATGGGTCCTCTCGATGCCGGGAAAGAACAGCCATCAGATAGAGGTCTTTCTGGAAAGTGGTCACCAACGAGTTCTCAAGCAAGGCGATCCGCTTCCTGCAGAACCGTTCTCGATTTTCTCTCTCAAAATCTCCGGACAAACCCTGAATTCCCAGAACATGGAGCGAATTAGCCGGCTTCCGAGGCTCGCATTTTTGGACTTCTGGGATTGTAAGCTTGAAGATGACGCTCTGAGAGAATTGAGTCACCCGGTGTTGGGCGAATTGTCTCTCGGGAACGCGGAAATGAATCTCTCGGGCCTTGGCTGGCATGCTTCATTGCCGAACTTAAGTCAATTGACTCTCGACACGGATCAGGTCGACGACCAATGGGAATTTCTCGAACGATTGCCATCCCTGACTGGAATCTCATTCTATGGTAATTCTCTGCCTGATCTGAAACCTCTCAGTCAATTCCCCAAGTTGCGAATGCTCCCTTCACCGCCGAACAAGCCAAAGAACATCAACAAGCCTGGGCCGAGTATCTGGGCGTAACGGTCGAAAAATCGTTCGATCTTGGTGATGGCAAAACTTTGGAAATGGTCTTGATTCCCCCCGGCGAATTTCTGATGGGGTCACCGGCTGCTGAAATTGAGGCGATCAGTGCCTGGGCAGAAAGTATTAACCGTGACGCCTGGACCAAATCACTGATCGAACGCGAAGGTCCGCAGCACCGCGTGACGATCACCAAGCCGTTCTGGATGAGCAAATACGAGCTGACCAATCAACAATTCAGAGTCTTCGCTGAGGACGCCAAATACGTCACGGAAGCCGAGCAGGATAACAAGGGCGGCAAAGTCTTCCGAAATGGTCAATGGATCAACGATGCGACCATGTTCTGGAACAGCGACGCCATCTCGGCTATCGACAATCGCCCGGTTCGTTTTCTGAGCTGGAATGATTGTCGAGCGTTCTGCAACTGGCTTTCGAAACAGACAGACGGACTCAAATTCAACCTCCCCACCGAAGCCCAATGGGAATTCGTCTGTCGTGCTGGATCGACGACCGCATACTCCTTCGGTGATAGCAGTAAAGACTTATCTCAATACGCCAAGACCAATTTGGATACGGGTCATAACCCCCATGTGGTCGGCCAATTGAAACCGAACCCATTTGGCATCTACGACATGCATGGAAATCTGCTGGAATGGTGTCTCGATTGGCGCGGGAATTACACGGCGGAGGCCGTCACCGATCCTGTCGCACTGACAGAAAGACCAGAAGCCGGACTGCGGGGAGGAGCCCTGGGAGAGTTGACCCAATTGATGCGGTCCGCAGCGAGAAGATACACGCCGAAGAATCAGGGACACACCAACATCGGCGTGCGGCTGATCGCTGAAATCGAAGAACTGGAATAATTTCGTATTAACTGACTCGGCCTTCTTCGAACACCGCTCGATGCTCATCCGCCCAAACGTGCAACTTCAAAGCCTGTTGCATTTGATCGCGCGAGACGGAATTGACTTCGCCCGAAAGCACGGATGTCTCGTAGACACGAAGCACCGTATAAGGGTGTTTTTCAAAGAGTCCAACCTGAACGCGCTGGACGCCTGATTCCCCTTCTATGAAGAGTTCTTGAGATTTCAGTGGGACATCTTGAGGGTCATTCATGTTGTTTCTCCTTTTGAATAACCGCAGCTCATGGCCAGGCATAACAGCTTCTCAGTCACTTGAATCCGGGTTGCCGCTTCGGTACGAAGAACACCTGAAATTCGTACACATCAAAATAGCCCTCCTCAGGAGTTCCGCGGTGACCGAAGTCGATCAAATCATTGCGATCAGCGGCGTGATGTTTTTTGCCGTGACCGTGAAAGCGACATTCGGTTTTGGTGAAGCATTGATCGCGATGCCTTTGCTAACCTGGTTCCTCCCCATCGAACAAACCGCCCCCGTCGTGGCAATGGTCTCGGTCGTGACGGGAAACACGATTCTGATTCGCGAATGGAAGCATATTCATTTTCGCGGTGCGTTACAGATGATTTTGCCCGCGATGATCTCGATCCCGATTGGAGTCTGGCTATTGAGGACGACCGATGACCAGATCGTGAAAATTTTCCTTGCTCTGCTGATTGTGGGATTTGCGATCTGGTCACTGAAACGAGAACACAAGCAAGTTCTCTCAAACGATCAATGGGCGCCTCTGGCAGGGTTTCTCGCGGGATTGTTGGGGGGAGCCTACAACACGGCTGGACCGCCGGTTGTCATTTACGGAGCCATGCGACATTGGTCGCCCGAAAAATTTCGGGGACAACTGCAAAGTTTTTTCAGCGTCTGCACAGCATGGGTGGTCACCATGCATTATTCTCAAGGGCTTATCAACGAACGGGTGTTGTTCACGTTTCTCTCGGCCATTCCGGGGTTACTAGCCGGATTGTTTGTAGGTCATCTGATCTCGCAAAGGATTCCGGTTCAGCGATTTCGCGAAGTGATTTACTATCTACTGATTATCATTGGCCTCATGCTATTGGCGAACGTCTTGAGAGGTTAGCGAATCATTTTCTCAACACCGGCTCTGCCGGAAGGATGCCGGTCTTTGAAATGATTTGACCATTCTGAAGAGCTTCGAGAAACGCTTGCCGTGGTGGAATGCTGTGTTGATTACTGCAAGGAAACGGAGTTTCGACCACAGGACATTCCAAAAAACGACACAGCCTCTCATACCCTTCCGTTTTCAATATTCCCGTCTCGGGAAAAGACAAGAAATCATCTTCCCGACCAGAAAAATAATCTTCCACAAAATTCTGGAAGGACCAGTACGCATCGTGAAACGGATCAGCCTCGACTTCCATCTGACCGAAGGTCATCTGCCGAAAGTCGGCCATTGCGTCTGCGAATTCGCGATCTTCGGCGGATGAGGTTTTACCGGTTTTCATCAATCGCAAGCCGACAAATTGTTGCTCGATCGATTGTAACCAACGATTCACATCATCGTCGCGACGAATATTGATGAACAGACTCCCCGGGTGCCGCTGGTCAAGTTGCTCAATGACATTGGGGATACATGCCGGATAATCGGCCAGACCATCGCAATCGTCGAGAATCTCCAGATCGTAATCACCAGAGACAATCTGCTGATGCATACGGATCAAACGCTTGTTGTCGTGGTGGTGTTGGGAATCCTCGCCATGAATCTTGCCAAGATGAGCGATTCGGATTCCGAGTTGTCCCAAAGCATCGGACATCGAGACTGTCGCGCAGCGGGGTAACGCAATGACATGGATCTTGTTGAACTCCCGCATTCCGCTACTCCGAGGGTGATCTAATATACGAGACGAGACACTGTATGAATGCCGATCCTCAGCTCACTATTCTATCGTGATGGTACAACTCTCGGAAGCAAATTCCTCTCGCAACTCATAGATCGTCAGAAGATGGAGATGAGAAGGACAACTGATTACTCATTAGGCTTGCTCTCGGAGGTCGATTTCCCTTTCAGCCGTTCATCACTGATTGTCGCCATCACTCGAAAGCCCCGATCCATGAAGCATTGATCGGGACGTCGTTCCAAACGGACGGCCGAGCGGCTTCTACTACAGGCATTCCAGTCGTTGCTGAATCCGTTAAAGCAGTTTCCTCCGCGCATCATCGGTTGTTCACCGCTTTCCGAACTAACGGGGTCCGTTCCTTCTGCATCCCGATAATTGTGGAACGAGTCTTGACACCATTCCCACACGTTGCCATGCATGTCGAACAAGCCGAACGCATTCGGAAGTTTCTGGCCGACTTCTCTCGACCACCAGGGAGGTCCGGTGAGCCAGCCGTAATCCGCGGCAGCCGTTTCGTCATTGCCGCTGTACCAGGCGGTAGTCGTTCCGGCCCGGCAGGCAAATTCCCACTGTGCCTCGGAGGGTAGCGTAAACGTCAACTCTTGATCGAGCTGCGACAGCCACTGACAACACTGAACTGCATCATTCCAGGTGACATTGATGACCGGGCTTGCTGGCGCCTGTGGGTACCTTGCAGCCCATTTCCAGTTCCTCTCAGGGTTCCGCGCAAATTTTCCATCTTTCGCAGTCACAGCACCTAGTCCGCTGGCCTCGACCTCCGTCAGATATTGAGAGTCGTCGGCAAATCTTCGAAACTGGGCCGTCGTGAACTCATTTCGGCTGAGGTAGAACGGCCTCGTGATTTTCACGAGACGCTGAGGCCCTTCCAGGTCAATCCATTTCATGTCGTAACTACTAAGTCCGCTGGCCTCTGCCTGTTCGCGCAGTTTGACGATCTCCTCGTCGCTGGAACCCATCAGGAACTCACCCGGTGGAATCAGTACCATCTCCAGTTTGACTTCCAATCCATGTTTATCGCGGCCGAGCACGATCGCTTTCTCGACTGGCAGTCCGAGATATTCGGCCCAGGCGTGTTGATGCTGTTTCGCCTGCTCGAGATCAAAGGGAGCACTCGCCAGAGGTGGTGCATCGGCGGGCCATTGGATATGTACAGAAGGTTTGTCAACGTATTTTGTCGAACTCGAAGCGACGGATGTTGAACTCGCTCCTTTGGGTTCCAGACTCATCTGTAGACGGACTTCACCATTACGGGTGATCGTCACCAGTTCCTGTTTGACGGGTTGTCCATCTTTGAGTGCAGCAACTGTATGTTCTCCTGGACGGAGCGTTAACTGCTCGACCCCCGCACCCGTGATTGTGACTTGCTCGCCATCAATAGCGATGGTCACATTGGGATCGTCCGTTTCGATCACCAGCGTCCCGGAACCAGTCACCAGTCGCACGACGGTCTGGGAGAGACGGGTCACTCCCGTTGCTTCCGTGAAACCAAATCCGACAAACAGAAGGATAACCCCCGCGACCAGTTTCATCGCCGGATGCATCGGCGCGCTTCTCAAAGTCGATCCGCTGACACCCGCCATGCGAACTGTCTTGTCCTGGACAACATCTACTTGCGGAGTGCGACCCTGTTCACATTCGGACAAACAGTATTGCAGCAGATCGCCAACTTCTTTGGTCGACTCAAATCGGTCATCAGGATTTTTCGCATGCAGGCGGGAGATGATTTGGCACAACCACCCAGGAACTTCGGGAATAATCTCTGTAAGCGGACGGGGAGTGTCTTCGACGACACGCTTCAGCACAGCAAGAGTGGAGGGACCACGGAACGGAGGACGCCCGCTGATCATCTGATATAGAACACTTCCCAGGCTAAACAAATCGGCTCGCTGATCGAGCTTCTGACCCTGCGCCTGCTCGGGAGCCATATACAAAGGTGTCCCTGCGATGACACCACTTTGAGTCATGCTGGCATCATCGGCAGCCCGGGCCAGACCGAAGTCGGTGATCTTGACACGTTCTTCAATGCCCTCCTCCAGTAAAATGTTCCCCGGTTTCACGTCGCGATGAATAAGCTGTTCGGCATGAGCGGCAGCAAGTCCGTAGGCAATCTGTCGACCCAGTTTCAGCACGTCAATCAAATCAAGCGGTCCCGTCTGTTTGAGATGTTGTTGCAACGTATGACCGGGAATGTATTCCATGACGAGATAAGGAATCGGTTCATCTTCGACCGCATAGATGCTAACCACGTTTTCGTGCCGGATGGCGGCCGAGGAACGGGCTTCACGCAAAAAACGTTTGCGGGCCGGAGAGGTCGAAGCAATATCTGCGGCGAGGACTTTGATGGCCACAACACGATGTAACTTTTCGTCAAACGCCTTGAGTACCGTTCCGAACGCTCCCTGTCCGATGACTTCGAGAATTTCGTAATGCGACAGTCGTCCGAGAGAGTCCGATCGCTCTGATGGCTCCAGATATCCCAGGGCGATTTCGTCGTCATCTTCCTGCGATTGAACCATGGTGTCCTCCGGCTGGGAAGCGACCTGCTCCTCATTTTCATCTTCGGTAGAATCGTTCGACATCTGCATCGTGCGGGCCGCATGCTCCTGCGGATCGCCTCCCATCTGCTCGATGGCCGGAGTTTGCAAGAACTGACTTTGACCTTCGTGTGAGGTCAACAGTGCCTCAACCCGGTCCAGAAGTTCATTGTCGTTGCCGCAAAGCTCTACCACATGAGATTTGCGTGCTTGGGGATCGGAAATTTCCAACGCCGAGAGAAATATGTCTCGTTCGTTCATGGCGAGCGCCTTTGCTGAGTGATTTTTGTTGAGAGAGTTCTCTCTTCAATGCGACATCTGCGCCAAAACTGCGCCAATAAAATTTAGTTTTTTTCAGAATCACTCTCAGGACTGCTGATTTCCTGATGCAACCAAGCGCGGGCAAAAGCCCAGATTCGGTCGGCCTGGCGAGGAGAAATCTCCAGCATCTTCGCCGCTTCCACATTCGTCAGACCGACAAAATACCGAAGATTGACGAGCTCGACGGCCTGCGGATCGGTCGCTTTCAGACGATCAAGCGCATCATCGAGGGCGATCAGATCTTCATGAATTTTCGGACCTGCAATCTCGATCTCGTACAGCTCCTGCCGCTGATACTCTCCACCATGTTTGAGCCGTTTTTTGTAGCGGGCTTTCTCGACAAGAATTCTCCGCATCGCTTCTGCCGCTGACGCAAAAAAATGGCCTCGATGATCCCACTTTTGTTCCTGCTCCGACCCGACCAGCCGCAAATACGCTTCGTGGACCAGGGCCGTCGCCTGCAGCGTCTGTCCTGGATTCTCCTGTGACATGTTCGCAGAGGCGAGTTTGCGCAGCTCGTCGTAAACCACCGGCAACAGATGTTCGGCCGCCTGCTGGTCGCCAAGTTGGATGTTTCGCAGGATTTGAGTCACGTCTTTCATGCATCTCAAAATACTGCCAACATGACTTAGATTCTATAAGTTCTTCCGGGTGAACGAGAATATCTGTACTCAAAAATGAACGGGAAGACCAAAGACCATACTCAATTACGGCCACAAAACCGGATTGAGCGGGTCGTCCATGACTTCTCCAACCTTTGTCGTGGGAGAGAAGGCCTCCCAGTCGGCTTGGTGGTAGCTGTTTTTTGGTTCGATCATCTCCATCTCGGAGTCCATATAGATCACCGTGAAGACCTCACGTGGCGTCTGTGAGGTATTCGGACCGGCACGATGTAACGTCCAGCCATAATGAAAGCTGACATCTCCCAAGTCGTACGGTTCCTGGATTTCATCGATGTTTTGTTTTTTCACCTGATCATGGATAAATTTTTCGGACTCGTCAGAGATGTCCATATCACGGGCGATCTTCTTTTGATGACTCCCGCGTCCAAAACAAAGCGGGCCCATCTCAATCGGTACCGCTTGTAAGGGAATCCAGGCAGTGACAGACAGGCTCGTTGCCATCGGCCAATACTGTTGATCGACGTGCCAAGGCGTGAAGCCGCCTGACGGTTCTTTGAAGAGTGCTTGATCGTGCCACATACGGATTCCCGAAGTGTCCAGTAAATCTGTGGCGATTTTTGCCAGCCGTTTGTTGCACGCGAACTCTTTAACGATGTCGTCTTTTGTCCACAAGTTGGTGACTTGAATGAACGCTTTTTCGTAGGTGCCAAGTTCGTCGCGATCTTTGCCGACCAACGGATTATTCTCGTAAGTCACCCGGGCAATCTCTTGTCGGTAATGAGAAATCGTTTCCGCATCGAAAACTTCTTTCAGATGAACGAAGCCCTCGTCACGGAACTGTTGAATCTGCTCTGCCGTGAGAGAATAGGGTTCGTCAAGAAGTGGGAAGGCTGTCATTCAAACTCTCCGTTTTCAATTCCAAGAGAGAATTCAGTATAAAGAGTGGAATTGAGAGAGCGAGACAATTCGAGTCATTCGCTCAACCAACCGCAGACCTCTTTTGCCGAGTACGTCAGAATCATGTCGGCACCCGCTCGTTTAATCGAAGTCAGAATCTCCATCGTGATGCGTTGTTCGTCGACAAGACCTTGCGACGCGGCCAGTTTGACCATCGAATATTCCCCGCTCACGTTATACGCAGCCAAGGGAACTTCGGGATGTTTCTGTTTGACTGCATGAATTACATCGAGATAGCTGAGAGCCGGCTTGACCATCAAAATGTCGGCACCTTCTGCTAAATCGACGGCCACTTCACGAAGAGCTTCGCGACCATTCGCCGGATCCATCTGATAAGTTCGGCGGTCTCCGAATTGAGGCGCCGATTCTGCCGCGTCTCGGAACGGGCCGTAAAACGCCGAGGAAAACTTCGCCGCGTAACTCATGATGGGAAGATGACTGAATCCTTCGGCATCCAAACCGGTGCGAAGTGCATGAATCATCCCGTCCATCATCCCACTCGGTGCGATCATGTCGGCACCCGTCTGGGCATGCGAGACAGCTTCTTTGACCAACAGTTCCAAAGTGTGATCGTTGTTGACATCCGGCTTGCCGGTCGAGTCATCGATGATGCCACAATGTCCATGATCGGTGTATTCACACAAACAGACATCCGTGATCACCATGATCTCCGAACCGGAATCTTTGATCGCCCGTATCGCTTGTTGAATGATGCCGTTTTTGTTGTAGGCATCACTGCCGACCTCGTCTTTCTCTTCAGGAATTCCGAACAAAATGATCGCCGGGATCCCGAGTGCTTCGAGCGTTTTGACATCGTCGGCAATCAGATCGACAGTCACCTGCTCTTGGCCGGGCATCGATTTGATAGGAACGCGCGTGTTCTCACCAAACTTGACAAACAGCGGCACAATGAAATCGTGCGGTGTGAGAATGGTCTCTCGAACCAAATCGCGAAGTTTTGGGTGCTGGCGCAGTCGTCGTAAACGAGTGGTCGGGAAGGGTGGAGTGTCGCTCATGCTCCCACTCCCACTCCCACACCTTGAAACTGTGAATTGGCGGCGGCGATAGACGAGCCGGGAGTCAAATTGTAATCCTGATCCATCAAACATTTTTCCAAAGCCGCCAGGAACAACAAGACGTTACTCTTCTGGCAGGCTTCTCCCATCAGACCGATGCGCCACGCTTTTCCTTTGAGCGGTCCGAGTCCGCCACCGATCTCGATATTGAATTCGTTCAACAATTGTTTGCGAACAGCCGCATCATCAACACCCTCGGGAATCGAAACCGAGTTCAACATCGGTAGGCGATGTTCTTCGGCCACCAGATAATTGAGACCGAGAGCTTCGAGGCCGGCACGAAGTCCCAAATGATTTTCGTGATGTCGTGCGAAACGCGCTTCGAGTCCTTCTTCGAGCAATAATCGTAGGGCTTCGTGCAATCCATAATTGGCATTGATGGGTGCCGTATGATGATAGGCCCTGTCACTTCCCCAATAACTGCTGAGCATCGTCGTATCGAGATACCAACTCTGCACTTTGGTTTTTCGATTGTTGATCGCTTCTTGAGCACGGGGGCTGAAGGTGACCGGAGCCAATCCAGGTGGACAACTCAAACATTTTTGCGTCCCCGAGTACGCGGCATCGATCTCCCATTCGTCAATTTTGACCGGTAAGCCACCCAATGAGGTCACACAGTCGATCAGCAGCATTGCTCCTCCATCGTGGACAATTTTGGAGATCTCTTCGATGGGTTGCAGGGCACCGGTGGAGGTTTCTGCATGAACGAGAGCAACCACTTTAGGTTGGACTTCTTTGACAGCTTTTTGAATCTCGTCCGAGGAGAAGACTTCGCCAAACGGTCGTTCGAGTCTCGTCACCTCGGCTCCACACCGTTCGGCCACATCGCACATTCGCCCTCCGAATACACCATTCACACCGATCACAATTTTGTCGCCCGGTTCAATCAGATTGGCAATACACGTTTCCATGCCGGCAGAACCAGTCCCGCTGACCGCAAACGTCAACGAGTTTTCTGTCTGGAAAACCTGTCGCAGCATCTTCTGCACTTCATCCATGACTTGCAGGAAGTACGGGTCGAGATGTCCGACGGTTGGTGCGGCCATCGCTGATAAAACACTGGGTGCAATATCACTGGGGCCAGGTCCCATTAATGTGCGGGTAGGGGGAGCAATCCGGGGGGGTGTTTGAGTCATGGTCTGTACGTCTTTACTCGTGATCGATATGTATAGATTCTCTGCGAAAATTATCAAAACTCTAGGATATCACGCGAGATACCTATTTTCTACGCGATTCGCAGATGCCGCGTGAGATCCCTGAACTCATCAATTCACGAGTGTTTCGTGGCAATTCTTCCGAACTTTTTTGCATCCACCTATAGTTTCTTCATAAGATGACTCCTTCTTCACACACAACCCGGGGGATTCCCTCGGGAAACTTCTGACAGCGGAGCTCGACTGAAAATGCGAATTCTACTTTTCTGGGATGATCTAGGCGAAGCCGAATTAATCAATATGTATCTGAATCCGGATGCCGATGAAGCTACCACAGAGACCGGAAAAAAAAGTGAATCGCTGGCCGTTACCTCTTCCGAAGATTTTTACGCCGCCTTGGAAGACAAATCTGGCTGGGATGTTTTTCTGCTCAATCTTTCGTGGGATGATCCCACAGTCGGCATGGAATATTTCAAAGCCGCACGGCGCAGCCAACCCGATTCCCCCATTGTGGGCGCTTGCCGTCCAGACGAAGTGATCCAACTGGCTGGCTACATTACCAAGGGGCTACGATCTTATTTAATTCGAGACGAAGCCAAAGATTACATTTTTCTGATTCAGACCACACTCGAAAGTGCCGTAGAGTCGGTCAAGGCAGAGCGAGAGCGGATCATTTCAGAAAAACTGCGTGAAGAAATCGATTCAGTTCGTCGTTTACAGGAATCGATTCTGCCCGAAAAGATTGTCTGCCCAGAACCTTACACGGTCAGTGCGCGATATGAGTCTTCACAGATTCGCGTCATTGGTGGTCTGCCCGTCACACTTGCGGGAGGTGACTATTACGATGTCTTTGCTCTCGACGATACTCATCTTGTGATTTTGGTTGGCGATGCTTCGGGACACGGAATGCGTGCCTGCATGTCAATTATGACGATGCACACGCTGGTGAGTATGATTCGCAACAATCGTTACGAAGACACCTCCACCTTCGTCGCGGAAATCAACAAACGACTGTGTAATCAAAGTGTCGTGACTCAGGAAGGATTTATCACTCTTCTGTATGGAATTCTGGACACGAAAACTCACGAGTTCCAATGGACGTCAGCCGGTCATCCCATCCCCATGACCGTCGATCTCGAATCTGGAGAGGTCACACCACTCGGCGGTCTCGAAGATGGTGGCTTGCCCCTCGGCATTTATGAAGATGCTGATTACGACTTGCATACCTCAACAATACCACCCAACAGTCGATTGCTGGTTTATTCCGATGGTTTAGAAGAAGCGTTCCCGGATGGGAATCGCGATTTTGGTCAATATGGAATTGAAGGGATCGAAGAATCACTTACCAACTCCATTGGGAAACCTTTAACGGACGCGATGCAAGCCTTGTTCGACGACTCGCACGAATTCACCAATGGCTCAGGACGACACGACGACACATCGGTTGTGCTCCTCGAACGGACGGCTGAAGTTACGGCAGAAGTTTGACCACAGCAACTCTAGCCCGTGGACGCGGTGGGAGACCACTCGTTGTCAGTGGGAGGTTGTTTCTTCCAGTTGCGCAGATTCCAGACACGCGATGGTCGATTGTGCTTGTCGGTGGAGCCGGCGTTCGACGGACAGGCACTGAGCGACTCGATCACTTCTTCGACGGAATCGGTCAACAAAAACCTGTGGACATCAAATTCGCTGATTGTTCCCTGTTCGACCATCACATTGTCGAGGAAGTCGAACATCGGTTGCCAATATTTCTTCCCCACAAAGATGATCGGAAAGTTCAAAACCTTACCCGTCTGAATCAAAGTGGCCGCTTCAAATGCCTCATCCATGGTGCCATAACCGCCCGGCATAATGATGAAAGCTTGTGAGTATTTCACCAGCATCACTTTTCGCACAAAGAAATAGCGAAAGGTCGCGAGAATATCGATGTACGGATTGGCGTCCTGCTCGTGCGGCAAGATGATGTTACAACCGACCGAACGCCCGTTCGCTTCCTGAGCTCCACGATTGGCGGCTTCCATGATACCCGGACCGCCACCCGTCATCACGGTGAACCCGATCCTTGTCAATTCCGCTCCAATTTGTCGGGCAAGAATGTAGTATTCATGATCTTCCTTGAATCGCGCCGACCCGAAAACGCTCACGCAAGGACCAAGAAAGTGAAGCTTGCGGAAGCCGTGGATGAACTCTTTCGCGATCCGCAACACGCGGAAGAATTCCGCCGTTCGGGAGCGGGGACCTTCCAGGAGATAACGATCTTCCTGAATCCACCCAAAATTGGTGGCGGTGGAATGATCGTGTCCCGTCTTTTGATTTTCTTCAGACATTAGCGCTTTCTCCTGTGTATCGTTGCAAGCAGAAGCATAACGGTTTTTGAGCATTCCGCGAAGATCAGTCAGACATCTGATTCCAACAGCAAATCGGCATTCTTCCGGCTATAATCGGACAAAGTTTGAATACGAAAAACAATGGAGAGATGATTTGATGACGCAACACGGCCCGTGGACAATCAACGCCTCAGAAGAAATCTATACCGATCCGTGGCTCTCTCTCCGCTGCGATCAGGTCACTCGTCCTGATGGTCAACCGGGAACCTACAGCGTCGTATCGATTAAAGCGGGAGTTTCTGTGCTGGCGATGGACGCTGATGAAAATGTCTATCTGACGGACGAATTTCATTATGCGATCGGTCGCCAATCATTGGAGACGGTGAGTGGTGGGATCGATGACGGTGAAATTTCCGCACAGGCGGCTCTCCGCGAACTTCAGGAAGAACTTGGGCTCAAAGCTGAAGAACTGATTGATTTGGGAACGGTCGACCCGTTTACTGGATCGCTTTTGTCTCCCACCGTTTTGTTTCTCGCGCGTGGACTGTCTGAGACCGCCGCCAATCCAGAAGGAACCGAATTGATTGAAATGGTGAAACTCCCTTTTACTGAAGCTGTCGAAAAAGTGATGTCGGGAGAAATCACACATGCGCCCAGTTGTGTCTTGATCCTGAAAGCAGAGAAGTGGTTGAGGGAATCCAGAAAATGATCGAACTGATTCACGGTTCCTCGTAAGATGGATCGGAAGTTGTCATCAAAAAAGGTCCAACCATGAACGCACATTACTATCTCTCACGTCGTCAGTTTCTCGGAACAACCGCGCTCTTGGGGCTTTCCGGCATCTCTTCTATTGCGGCAGAACAAACCCCGCTCATCCAATCAATTGAGCAACAGACATTGTGGACGAATCGTGACGGCAAGTCCCTCACCTGGTTTCATCCACGCCCTTGTCTTGTTCCTCAACAAAAGGGCAACCCTTTCGTTTTAATGACGTTGCAGGAAATCAGCGGGTCGGATTACTTTGGCCCCGTACATTGGACGCGCAGCGATAACTTGGGAAAAACGTGGAGCGAACCGGAGTTGATCGATGGCTTTGATCGTCGAGATGTGCCGGGATACGATGGATTGAAAGAGGGTGTTTGCGATGTGGTGCCTCAGTATCATCCGCAGACCGATACCACATTAGCCCTCGGTCATTGTGTCTTCTATCGAGGTCAACATTTCTCTCGGACCGACCAACTCTCCCGCTTTCCGATGTATTGTGTCCGTAAATCGGATGGAACCTGGAGTGATCGCAAAAAACTGGAATGGGACGACCCGCGTGGAGGGCATATCTATACCAACAATTGTGGCCAACGAATCGTTCTGCCAGACGGCGACATTTTGCTCGCGTTTACCTTTGGTCCTGAACCAAACGGCCGCATGGTGGCGGGTGTCCGCTGCGGATATGACGGCGAGACTCTCACCATCAAAGAAGTGGGGCCTCCGATTGTTCATAAAGTGAAACGAGGGTTACTCGAACCATCGATGACCGAATATCAGGGGCGTTACTACATGACCATTCGCGCGGAAGACGATCGTGGTTATCTGTCTGTCAGTGATGATGGACTGCACTGGGAAGAAAAGAAGCCGTGGACGTGGGACAATGGAGAGGTACTCGGCATGTCGACCACTCAACAACATTGGCTCACACACTCGGAAGGTCTCTATCTGGTCTACACGCGTAAAGCCGATAACAACACAAATGTCATCCGTTGGCGGGCACCGTTGTGGATGGCGAAAGTTGATGTCGAGAATAAAGTGTTGCTGAAAGAGACGGAGCGAGTGGTTCATCCGTTGGTTGGTGATGGAATCAACAAACCGGACGATGTGGCTCTGATGGGAAACTTCCACGTCGTCAACGCCTCGGCCGATCAATCGTGGGTGACCGTGGGTGAATGGATGCCCCGCCGCGAGGCGCGAGGAAACACTTTATTGGCTCGAATCCACTGGTCACAACCGAATGAAAACATTGCTTCTCTGAAGCGCAAATAAAAATATCTCTCAGAGAGTCGGCGATGAGTTACCGAGCATTTCGGCGTTCTTCTCTTCAAATTGTTCGAGGAACAGAGTCATGGCTTCAGATAGTTTGGCACGATTGATCTGAGAAATCAGCAGTTGTGATTCTTCATAACGACGATCCAGATTCGCCAGAATTGCTTTCCCCGCTTCGGCAACAGCAAGGGCATAGGTATCGTTCAATCGAATGGAAAATTCGTTGATGAGTTTTTCCGCTTCGACAAGACGATTGGCACGGATCAGATTGATGAGAACCTGCACTCTGGCCTTGTCGCTGTAGTCGGGATCGTCGGGATAATTCGAGACGACCGCTTGCCAGGCATCAAGCGTGTTGAGCTGTAAGGCCTTGAGATACTGTTGTGCTGCGGTCTCTTCGCGAGTCGTTTCAATCTTGTCAACCGGCGCCGCAGCGACAAACGGGTCGGGTGTTCTCATCACCCAGCCAATCCCTGCCGAGACGAGCAAGACGGGAATGACGCCGGCAATCAAAATTCCGATTTTTTTGCCAAGATTCGGCGGGGCAAATGTGACTTGTGACTGCGAACTGGAAAGACTGAATTCGCCGAGCTGCAACTCAGGAGAATCAGGATCTTCCTGAATCAATTTGGAGATTTTGCGAATCTCTTTGAGCACTTCTGCCGCATTATCAGGTCGATCTGACGCATTTTTGGCCATCAATCGACTCACGATTTCAATCAGCCGAACGGGCAAGTCATTGCGAATCGCGGCCAAAGGTTCCGGTTCTTCGTTGAGATGTTTCACGGCGATCGCCATGGGCGAATCACCATCGAATGGAGGACGACCGGCCAACATGTGATAGCAGGTGACGCCGAATGAATAGAGATCGCTCCGTTGATCGACCTTCTTCCCATGAATTTGTTCGGGGCTCATATAAAGCGGCGTCCCCATCGTCATTCCGACCTGTGTGAGATTGACCCCTTCGTTACTGGTCGAGAGTTGAGCGAGACCGAAATCGGCAACCTTCACTTCCCCTTTACGGGTCAGCATGATGTTTTCAGGTTTGATATCGCGATGCACGATACCGGCCTCCGCGGCCGCTTGAAGCGCGGCGGCCGTTTGTCTCATGATGTGCAAAGAGACTTTGAGATCGGGTGGTCCTTTTTTCTGAACGAACTCTTTCAGATTCGGACCTTCCACATACTCCTGAGCGATGTAATGAATCCCTTCCTCGTTCCCCACCACATAAACCTGAACGATGTTGGGATGAGTCAGACCGCCGGCAGCAGTCGCTTCCTGCTCGAAGCGTTTGATGAGAACCTGATTTTTCTCATCGAGTAAATCGGCTCGCAACACTTTGATGGCAACCTGGCGTTTGATCGAACTTTGTTCGGCCAAGTAGACTTCGGCCATGCCACCTTTGCCCAGGCGTCGCAAAATCCGAAACTCCCCCAGCGTCTGATCTTGAAGATCGTCTGCCTTCAGATCGCTCTTTGACGATTTCTCTGCGGATTTGCCGGAAGAAGATTCAGCCATTCAATCGAGATTCATTCTGAAATAAAGCGAATTCGGGAAACTCTAAAATACGTCGCAGCACTCATGATACTCAAGCAGGATTCAGGAAGAAATGCAGCATTTAGAACTGAAGATCGTTACAAACGGTCCGATCAGGTCTCGATTCGAGAGAATTGAGGCTGATTTTCTTGCGACGGACGGCGACTCCCGTCATGCTGAATCACCCGTTTGACGCCCGACCTAGAGGATATTGACCCATGACACGCTTTGTTGTTTACCTGCTCGTCTTCAGTCTCGTTTCAACTTTTTCTCTTTCTGCCCAGGAAAAGAGCAACCCGAAAAAGAAAATCGACCCGAAAACTTATGTCTTTATCGATCCTGAAAACGTTGATGAAGATTACGCCTATCAAGGCGAATACGTTGGCAACATTGATGGCGAAAAATCCGGGCTGCAAGTGATTGCCAAAGGGGGCGGCAACTTTGAAGGATTACTGCTTCAAGGGGGGCTTCCCGGAGCAGGATGGAACGGCGAATCACAATGGCGGATGAACGGTCAACGCACCGATGATATTTTGACACTCAGCCGAGAAGCTTATCGGGAAGTCGATGCTACCAAAGAAAAAGTGGTCGTCACCTATGCCATCAATGGCAAGACAGTACAAGTGAAATCGGCTGACGGAAAGTCACTCGGGAGTCTCAAAAAGGTCCATCGCAAAAGCCCCACTTTAGGGCACCCGGCACCATGGGGAGCAGTGAGCCTTTTCGATGGTGACGACCTCTATCAATTCAAAGCGGGCCGAATCTCCGAAAACGGTTTGCTCGAACAAGGGAGCTCCTTGCGGGATGTTTATCTGAAAGATATTTACGACGACTTTATTCTGCACTTTGAATTTCGCTTGCCTTACAAACCCTATGGTGTCGATCAAGATCGCGGAAACAGTGGCTGTTACATTCAGCAACGCTACGAAGTTCAGATTCTGGACACCTTCGGGATGGATCTGGAATTCAATCACTGCGGCGCGCTGTATCGGTATCAGGCACCCAACATCAACATGTCTCTTCCACCACTTCAATGGCAGACTTACGACATCGAGTTCAAATCAGCCCGCTTTAACGGAAAAGGCGAGAAAGTGAAAAACGCCTTCATTACTGTTTGGCACAACGGCGTCAAAATTCATGACAACTTTGAACTCGAACGCAAAACGGGAGCCGGCAAACAGGAAAGCCCTGAAGAGTTTGTCACCAAGCTTCAAGATCACGGCAATCCGGTCCGCTTCCGAAACATGTGGATCATCGACCTGAATCGTCCGATCCCTGCACCGGCAGCACACCCCGGTTTTGAGCTCTGGTCTCCCGAACATGTCGTCGGGAAATAACGGAGAGCGACATCGAAAAGTTTAAGGAGATTCGTCCGCAGTTGTGTCGGCAGGCGAGTCTTTTTTGCTTGGCGTCTCGGGTGTCGATGATTCGGTTTTTGCGCTGGCCGTGATGAACTCTTTGGAGTCTGCTGTGGGCACTTCTTCCGCCAGGAGTTCCTCGATTTTACGCTCTATTTCGCGAGCGATGGTCGGTCCCGTTCCAACTCGCACCATGTGAATCTTGCCGTCGCGACCGATGAGCACCATTTGCGGCAGGCTGACGACATGATATTTCTGCTGAAATTCGCTTTGTGGAGCAGTGATTGCCAGTGGATAATTTAAGTCTTTTTGGCGGGCATACTTCTGCAGAACGCCGAACTCTTCTTTTTGAGGGACATCTCGATCCTGCTCTTTGACAATTTGATCTCGTTTTTCGTCCCAGGCGTAATTGTAAAAGCGAGTCACCCCCACGACGACCAAACCTTCCTCACTGTACTTCTCATGCCAGCGCGACAAATGAGGAAATGAATCAAGACACGGGACACACCAAACCGACCAGAAGTCGAGCAACACCACTTTGCCCGCGTAGTCTGCTTCCGTCAGAGGCTCGCTGTTAATCCAGGAAATTGCTTCCGGCACGGTCCAATCAGAGTTTAATAATTTGTAATGACGTTGGCCGTCGATCACCAATTGTTGCAAGTAGGGCAACGAGCGTTTTGCGATCATCACCTTTTGGGTAATGACCCGTTCTTCACTTTCGATGCTGTTGATAAAATCTCGCGATTTTTTCAGAAGCTCGGACGCTCGATCGGGATGTGATCGAGACAGTGCATTGATGGCTGTGAGATGAGCATCGAGATAAGCGGCCAAAATCTCGGGATGATCTTGAAACTCTTTCGCCTTGAGCTCCAAAAAGACAAGCTGTCGATGGCGGGAATCTTCGAGATCATCGGCACCCGTGACATCTCGTAAAGTGACTCGCGATTGCAGAGCATTCGATAGGCGAAGTACGAATTCCGCTGAATCGGATTGTTCTTCGTATTCCAGTTTCGCTTGTTGGAGTTCCTCCATCAGATAACGATCCGCATCATCGTATTTCTTCAACCCGATGAGAAAATTGATCAACCGCAATCGAACATCGTGGACGGCACCGATCAGCAGCGTATCGGTTTTCTGATCACTCGACTCGGCTCGATGCTTGAGCATCGCGAGTATCGTTTCAAATCGTTTCTGCACTTGGTCGCTTTGCTTGGCGACCAGCCCATACCCGGACATGGCATCAAGGGCATTGGCCATTTGATGATAGAGTTCTGGTCGCTTCGCTGTTGCCGACAGATAGTATTTGACCAACCGCTCCATATGTTTGAAGGCCGCGGAATGATCGTCGATCCGACGATAGGCATAAGCGAAATTCATATGCAGCGCATGAATGCGGGCGGAATCAGGGAACTCGGCAAGCTGCTTGTCGAATTCGACTTCCGCAGCTTCGAGGTCGCTTTGTTGCAGATGTGTTTGTACATCCCGAATCGCCGTTCGTTCTTCGGGCGAGACATCGAGCGCCTCTGCACCGGTCACCAGGACCGGAAACGCCAGAATTCCAATAATTGTCAACAGTTGTCGCATTCCTCGAAGCTCCTTCTAGAGCCGCGTAGTTTAGTAGGAAGCTTGCCTTCTGGCGACGCTGATTTGGAGCAGGAATGGCGAAAACCGGCCTGTTCAGGAAAACCCCGGTAAGATCCAATGCATAATCACCAAAAGAGACGCGCAAGCGTACACTCCTGCCATCATATCATCGGCCATCACTCCCCACCCTTCGGGAAGTTTCTCCAACCTGCGAATCGGCCAGGGTTTCGAAATATCGAAGATACGAAACAGAATAAATCCCAAGCCCGCCGTGATAAGATTCACTCGAACACAGGCAAAGACGACGAAAAAAGCCACAATCTCGTCGAAGACAACGGCCCCCGGATCCTTTCGACCCAAAACTCGCGATCCCACTTCACAAATCGGGACGCCCACGAGAAAAAGCACCACACCCACAACCGCTTGGATTCCATAACCTTGGAAACCCGACTCGGGCAGCAATGATTGAATCGCCCAGATGAGTGGTGGTCCCAATAGACTACCAAATGTCCCCGGTGCGACCGGCGCGAGTCCGAGACCGAACCCAATCGAGAGCCAATACGCGAACCGCCGCACGGGACTCAAAGATTTCGGGCTTTTCTCGGAAATGGGACCGGCCTATCATTCGCGACTGTTTGCGGGACGAGGGTTCCTATCGGTTGCCTCTTCGTCTCAGATGTTGACAATAGAACTCAGGTTACAGTAGTCGTGTCGGTGACAAAAGAGCCGAACACAACTCTTAACGCAAGATAAATTACTGCGAGTCCCCTTTCGCCCGACGGGAGCCCCGATGTCAGATCAAAACGGCCTCAGCAAACTGGAAATTCTCAAACAGAGCAGCCAACAGTTGCGCGGCACAATTGCCGAGGAACTGGTCAATGGTGAAGACATTTTCTCCGGCGATGCCGTGCAATTACTGAAACATCATGGCACATATCAGCAAGATGATCGTGATCTGCGAAAAGCGAAAAACCCTGACGGAACTCCCAAAGGGAAAACATTTATCTGCATGGTGCGGACTCGCGTTCCTGGTGGAAAAGTGAATGCGAAGGACTTTCTGACGCATCTCGATCTGTGTGAGAAGTATGGCGATGGCACATTGCGGGTTACGACTCGACAAGGTTTTCAACTCCACCACGTCGTCAAAGACAATCTCAAAGAAACCATGCGAGGGATTAACGAAACACTGCTCACCACATTGGCGGCCTGCGGTGACGTGGAACGCAACGTCATGTGTTGCCCGGCTCCTCACAAAAATAATAAAGTCTGGGATCAGCTACAGGAAGATACCGATAAGGTTGCCGAACATCTCAAGCCCCAAACAACGGCATACGCAGATATTTGGTTGCGAGATGCCGATGATACGGAATCCGGCAGTGGCGAGAAAATTGCCGAGTTCAAACCGGTCGAAGAGCCGATTTACGGCGAACGATATCTGCCTCGGAAATTCAAGACAGCTTTTGCTCTCCCCGAAGATAACTGCATCGATATCTACACACAGGATCTCGGATTTCTGGGGATTGTCGAAAACGATGAACTCATTGGCTACAACGTGATCGTCGGTGGAGGAATGGGAACGACTCCTTCCGTCAAAGACACCTTCCCGGCAGCCGGTCAAAAGATGACATTCGTTCCACGCGATCAGGTTTGTGCCGTCGCAGAAGCCATCGTCAAAGTGCAAAGAGATTTCGGTAATCGCGAAAATCGCAAACGGGCCCGCATGAAGTACCTGATCTTTGATTGGGGTTTGGAGAAGTTCAAAGCCAAAGTTGAAGAATACTTCGGTGGATCGCTACCCGATCCACACGCTGCCGATGTGACGGGTGTCGAAGACCACATGGGCTGGCACGAACAAGGGGACGGGAAACTGTTTCTGGGAATCAATGTTCAATGCGGTCGCATCAAAGATGATGGTGACGCACGTTACAAAACCGGCATCCGAACACTCCTCGAAACCTATGGAATGGAAACTCGCTTAACGGCACGACAAGGTGTCATTCTCTGCGATATCGATCCGTCAAACCGCGACGCGATCGATGCCATTCTCAAAGAACACGGCATGACGCCCGCCGAAGAATTGACACTCCTCAATCGTTATTCCATGGCATGCCCGGCGTTTCCGACATGCGGGTTGGCGATCACCGAATCGGAACGTGCGATTGAAGGGATTCTTTCCGAACTCGAAGGAGAAATGAAAACGCTCGGCATTCTGGAAGAAAAGATCGCTCTCCATATGACGGGGTGTCCGAATGGCTGCGCACGCCCTTATGTTCCCGACATCGGCCTCGTAGGGAAAGCCAAAGATAAATACACCGTGTTCCTCGGCGGTAATGCCGAGGGAACTCGCATCAATTACATCTACAAAGACTTGGTCCCTCGCGCAGAAATTCTGCCGACATTACGGCCCGCTTTCACTCAGTTCAAGAATGAACGACAAGATGGAGAATCGTTTGGTGACTTCTGTCATCGGATTGGTCAAACAGAGATGCAGGCCTTTGCGGAATCGTTTGGTTCATGATGCTTTTTCATAAACCGTTGCGAGAAGTAAATCTCCCAGAAAATGTCCGGCTTGATTTATTTTTGATTGCATAACATATAAATCATTCTTGGTCGCAACCCCCTTGAAAATAAGAGATTAGATCGCATCGGATCATTGTTTTTGCGCTTCCCTCAAAAAAAATGCTTGTTTCAGCAGCGTAAAGCCGATAAGTTCCGAATAGGTCTTGAATTTGGCCTCACGAACGGTTCGCTCTGTATTGCCCATCAACTGTCAATTCTGACACGGCAGAGCACTGTTATTTAGATGATCAATTCACTCTCGGTATTCGCCAGAGCTATTGAAACAATAACGACAAAATGGTCACTCAAACGAGCGACCAACTCCGCCTCAAAACACCATTGATTGGCTGTGAAGTTTTCACACAGCCACCAATTTGGATGTTTGTTCGTAATTCGAACAAACATATTTATTGTTTTTTTCTACTTACTAAAGGAGATCATGATGACCAGACACACACAGAAACGTGGTTTCACGTTGATCGAGCTACTGGTGGTGATTGCAATCATCGCCGTGCTCGTCGCGTTACTACTTCCTGCTGTTCAGCAAGCTCGGGAAGCAGCTCGACGTAGTAGTTGTAAAAACAACTTGAAACAAATTGGCTTGGCGCTACACAACTATCACGATACTTACAAGGGATTTCCAATAGGAGCACAGGAGCGACCTGGGTCATACGGAGCAGACGTGAATGGAAATTCAGGCGTCGGGAATTACGAAAGTTGGGGTTGGGGAGCTTCGATTCTTCCCTATATGGATCAAGCACCACTTTATGATGCTCTGGGAGTAGGTAGCAGAACATTAAGTGAACTATGCTTTGTTGCCGCGTCTGGAAGTCAACAGGCTCGCGATCTGCTACAAACTCCTATACCCGCCTTTCTATGCCCATCAGATCCAGGTGGAACTGTCATGGACAAAAGCCGATCAAATTTGAATGGTGGAAACGGACGCAACTTCGCAGGCGACGCGGGTCTTGCTGGAAACTTTGATGTTTCCAAGTCGAATTATATTGGCAACTGCGGATATAACGATGTCGATCAAACCGCCAAGAGCCAACAACGTGGAGTGTTCCAGCGTCGCCATTCTTATAAGATAAGAGACATTACGGATGGAACCTCCAACACAATTCTGGTCGGAGAACGAACCTCCGAAAACGCCTCTGGAACTTGGCTCGGAAACCGCAATCCCGGTGGAGGTGGATGGCAGGGTGCCGATTACACACTCGGACGAGTCTCCATTCCTATTAATATCGACAAATCGCATCCCAATGGTGCGAATGCTCACTGGGGTACAGAAGGCTTCAGCAGTCCACATGTGGGTGGGTGTCACTTTGTGATGGGTGATGGAGCGGTAATTTTCCTGAGTGAAAACATCGATTACAACCTACACATCAACGCGACAGACCGACTGCGTGACGGGAATGGTCCAACCAGAACCGGATGGGGAAATAACGTGACCTCGCAACTGGGTGTCTATCAAAAACTCGGAATCCGTGATGATGGTCAGCCGGTTGGTAGCTACTGATCTCTCATCTTCATTAAAAGATGTTTCGAAGAACCCGGTCCTTTTGCGGGCCGGGTTTTTTTCACACACATGAAACTTCTGATTTGCCGACGGGATCTCAGAATTTTGTCGATGGGCCTGTTTGAGGAAATAAAGAATGAAAATTCAGCTGAGTTTAATTTGTTGTGCGATGATATGGGGAATTGGTTGCCCGGGTGGTGCAGAAGCACCTCCCACTGGATCAGTGACAGGAACCATTACTGTTGATGGAAAACCAGGGACGAATTTGCAAGTTGTCTTTCAACCCCAAGAAGGACGTCCTTCTTTTGCGATGACTGATGAATCCGGTTCCTATTCTTTGGTCTATACCGATGCCGCTGGCGGAGCAATGCTGGGTAAAGGCTATTTTTCAATCTCTTCCATGCAGGAAACTGAAGGGGAAGGCTACAGCGATGACGATGAGGCAGAATCGGAAGTCGAAGACGACACTAGCGACCCGCTGATCCCTGCGAAGTACAATTCCGAAGCAGCCGACAACCCCGAAATGCAAGTCGAAATCAAGGCCGACGGAAACGTCTTTGATTTTGATATCAGCACAGAATAGTGATCAGAAAATCGTGGTCGGAAGGGATCACTCGATCCCTTCCAGACTGCGCGTCTGTTCGAGGTTCAAATCGTGAGTCGAAGGACGAAACTGCATGACCTTGGCTTCCACCCGCGTAAATTCTTCGCCCGGTCGTTTTTGCCGCCAGATTGTTGTGTAGCGATCACCCAATGCACGCAGCCGATACTTTTGATCGCGCTGACTAAACGTCACCATGTCGGCACGAGCACGAAATTGCTCTTTATCTTTCCCTTCCAGTTTCACATTGCCCGATGCCCGTAATTCCAACCAGGCATTCCCCTCGGCATCGGCTTCCGTTCGAGCAACATCCAACTCCTCGCTACGAATCCAACCTCCCTGATCGGGAAGCGCGTGCGGATCGATTTTCATACCCGGTTGTGCCACTGGGCCATACACAATTTTGACGCCATTTTCAAAATGGGTAATGCGTTGATCCAGATATCCGTCGATGTCTCCATTGAAATCAATCTGGAGATATTCCCAACCTGCTTTAGGATTCGACTTGGATTGTTTGGCATCGGCAACCGGTTCTTCGACTCCAGAAAACCCGATAGGAGTGCCATCAGAAAGTCTCCATAGATACATCACTCCGGGACCAATGACTCGGGTCTGATTTTTCGCACGTTCGTAGACGAGTTTACCGAACTCCCCTTGTCGTATTTCGATCAACTTTCCGTCTTCGTACTCTTCGCTATCCACCTCCACACCGTACAAACACTCTAACCGATCAATTTCCGTTTCCTGGTTGGAACTTTTGCCGGGTTGTGAACCTTGGTCCTGGAAGTTGATACGACTATCCAATCGCACCAGCATCTCCTGACATTGGATGCTACTTTTACCAAGCTGTGTCCGAACGCCATCAAAAAATCTGGCATCCCGACCATCAAACTCCATCTTCTCGTTCCACCACACTTTCAAAAGTTCGGGTCTCTCGAGGCGGTTCCCATTCAGATCCGAATAGACTTCTTGCATCATCACTCCCGGTCCCGTAACCCAGGCACGATTCGAGGAACGATCGAGGTTGAGTAGATTCCCGGCCAAGCTCATTTCGACATCTGTGATTCTGGCGGGTGCTCCAAAAACTTGAATCACTTGATTCACATTGCCGGCATCCCGATTACGCATTTCGACACGATCACCCACAATTTCCAGAGGGCGCGATCCATCGAGTTTCGGTTGGGTCACTTTCACATTTCCCGTAGTGACGACCCCTCCCACATACGATTCTTCTTGATTCTCACTGACGTTGAACAAGACCTGAATCAGGTCGGCCCAAGCATGATAAGGCTCGGGAACTTCTTCGGGTGATTCGATTTTGACCGCCGGATTTTGCTTTTGATAGTTGACGGGCTGAACTCGTTTTTGGGAGAGATCCGTTTTTGTTCGAGGAGTCTGACCGAGCGCAGGAGTGGCCGCGGCCAACTGTTTGAACCAGACTTCCAGACGTTTGGTGGAACCTTTGAATTGAGGATGAGCCATTCGAACATTCCCAATCGCCAACAAATTTTGTGGCTTCATCCCATCACCTTGCCATTTCGCAGTGGAGGAGGAAGAGCGGGGTCGCGGCGTTACGGATTCCGTTTGCTTAATCCACAACTTGATGTGGTCGGCTGCTAACCCTAATTGTTCGCCGGGCTGCGTCACAATGGCTCGTTCGTCGAGTTCGATCAAATACAACCCCGAAGCCTGTTCCGGGAAAACACGAAGCTGACGTTCCCAACTCGTCCGCAATTCGAGTTTGCCAGACAACTCATCATAATAAAACAATTCCCCCGTCCCATCACAGACAACCGATGTTAGCTCTCCCTCTTCATCGTGTTGCAGCACGATCGACGGAGAATAAATTTTGGTTTGGCGTTGAGAAACGACCACTTGATCGGAAGGATCCAGCAAAGTCGCCACGCGCGTGATTTGATTGTAATGAAACTTGTCCATCTCGGCTTCGACACCGTTTTGCTGAGAGACAAACGTCACACGACGACTCACCGCAGAAGCATCAATGGCGGTTAACACCAAACCTTCGTCGATCCCCTGGAACTCGTCCTCGTCTTCGTCCTCGGATTTTTCTTTGTCGGGATTTTCTTCAACCGTATTCTTTGCGGTTGCCTGTTCGGGTTCAAACAACAGTTTGAGAATATCGCAGCTGAGCGAATCGGGCTGATCGGTTCCTGAATTGGAAAACCCGGACGGGGCCACCACACTCACACGATCCCGGAAGGTGGCCACATTCAGTTTGGTGTCGAAAACCAATCCTCCATCACAATTCACGATCAGCTTCTCGACATTGTCTGTCTGTTCCGGGTAAACCTCCAGAAAGACTTTTCGGCGAAAGGTAATTTTGTTGATCCCCGAAACTGCGAACTCTTCATTCGATACCCGATCGCGAGCAATCATCACATCCAACTGAATTCCGTCCGCACGTCCGCGATGTTTTCCAAATTGAAACTCCACCATTTCGTCACTAAAGATGCTGCTGTTCGCTTCAGAATATCCAAAGTTTCGACCAGTAATGATTAATCCATCCGGTCCGGTAATTCGCACTTTACCTTGCAAAGCACCTTCCACCGGACGGCCTGTGTCCGGTTTACTCATTGAAAATCGATTGGAAAACCGAATGCGTGCCGATTCCGACTGCATCGTCACTGGTCGATCAGTTTTGCTTTTGAGAACCATCGCAAACGGAGTAAATTCGATAGCGTTTTCTGAATCCCCATCACGATAAGGTCGATGAACCCAGTCGTTGAAGAAGAGATGAGACCGCGGACGGTTTACGATGTAGTCCGCATCCAATTCCCACGCATCAAACGACGTGACAAGATATTTTTCTGCCAAATCACGCGGTTCAGAAGGGCGTTGGGGTGCCGGCAGTGATATCGGAATAGAAGGGCCCAAGGTTTGGACACCGATCAACGCATTCATCATCAGCGCATACACCATGTAGAGGCCAAAAAGACCCGAGACAACAGATGTAGTAAGGACGCTGCGTGAATTCACATTATAACCTGTGGCAGGTGGGAACTAACTCGGATTATTCATTAGCCGCTGGGCGCTAGCCCCCACGGTTCATCAGATTTCTCTATAAAGCAACCAAAACCGGACGCTAGCGCGTTCCGGCTGATTTTTACACACCGTATTTTGACCTGTTTCCATAATTGCCTACAAACTCAAAAGCTACGTTGATTTTAGTATTGACCGTGAATAATCCTGGCTAATCTTCTTTTTCTTGAGGCATCAAACCAATCACATCCGTGATGTCAATCAAACCAACGGGATGATGATGCTCATCGATGACCGGTAACTCGCTTAACTTTCGATGCGTCAACAAGTCAACGACTTCGGACAAAATCGCCTCGGGAGTCGTCGTGACGGGAGAGCGAGTCATTACATCGGCAATCGGACTATCTAATGGTGGCTGCTCGTGTTGACTGAATAAACGAGCCAAATCGCTGTCGGTAAATAGTCCCGACAAACAACCTTGATCGTCTACTAACATCACGGCACCCGTCCTGCGACCGGCATCATTCACCGTGCTGAAGACTTTTCGAATCGATGTGGACTCGTCCGCGATGCGTACTTGATCGAGCCCCCGCATCGTTTCGCGAACGGTACGCAGTTGTTGCCCGAGACTGCCACCCGGATGAAACCGGGCAAATTCTTGTGGAGTGAATGAGCGCTGCTGACTGAGAACAATCGCCAACGCATCACCTACCGCCAACATCACCGAAGTGCTGACGGTCGGTGCCAAGCCATGCAGATCGGCTTCGCGTTGTCGTCCAATTGCGAGAACAATATCTGCGTTGGAACCGAGTGTACTTTGATTGCCACTTGTGATGGCAATGATGGGAACTTGAAGATCTTTGATGATCGGCAGTAATCGGCAAACTTCTTCGGTTTCTCCACTGTGTGACAATGCCAACACAATGTCCTTTTGATGAATGCATCCCAAATCACCGTGAACAGCCTCCGCCGGATGCAACAGGAAAGATCGTGTCCCCGTCGAAGAGAAGGTGGCGGCCAATTTTCGGCCAATCAAACCGGCTTTGCCCATGCCGGTCACAATCACGCTCCCCTGGCAATTGGCAATCAGTTCGACCGCTTCACAGAACGCTCCATCCAACGACTCTGACATCGCCAACAGCGCATGCGCTTCCGCCCGGATGATTTCTCGTCCAGTTCGGAGTTGCTCAAATGAAGAGTTTAGCGCACGGTATGAAGGTGCCGGCAGATTCATGACGATGTCATCCTTGACTGGGCGTCAGATTTTGCTGGGAAAACAGGGAGCGGAAGTGTAGTTCAGGTAGTGATTTCCGTCAACGTGACTAGCAAGCAGGCAATCCAGGTTCTCTGCATATATCAGGAAGGATAGGCAGCCTTGAATCCGCTCAAAACAGAGACAATTGGCATCATTTCAGACACTCACGGACTATTAAGACCCGAAGTGATCGAGAAACTTCAAGGAGTCTCCCGGATTTTGCACGCCGGTGATGTTGGCGATCCTGTAATCCTCGCGCAGTTGACCAACATCGCACCCCTCACTGTTGTCCGGGGGAATGTTGATTACTCGGGATCTCTGGCCAATTTACCGTTACACGAAGCCGTTGAAGTCGGCGAACATCTCATCTACATAACCCACATCCAGGAAGAAATCGACCTCGATCCCGAAACGTCGGAAATGTCGATGGTCATTTTCGGTCACACCCATTCTCCCGTCATTGAACAACGTGGCTCGGTCACCTGGTTCAATCCCGGATCAGTTGGACCTCGTCGATTCAATCTACCCGTCTCAATGGGTTTCCTTCATCTTCAGGAGGATGGCACATTGCGACCCGAACTACTTGAACTCGATGTTTGAGAGATCTCAAATCTTCCCCCTGTCAAAGTTGATGACATCATGATCAAAACATTTCTGTTCGACTTGGGAAATGTCTTATTCTTCTTTTCGCATGAGCGCATGTGTCAACAAATTGGCTCATTGTGCGGTAAAACTGGGCCAGAAATTCGTGAACTCATTTTTGATGGTGACCAAAATCTCAAGTTCGATCAGGGTAAGGTGACAGAAGTCGAGTTCCTCAATTGGCTCGAAGAGAAAACCGATTCGACACTCAATCTCGAAGAACTGCAGATGGCGGTTGCCGATATTTTTACACCCAACGAAACCGTGTTCCCCATCCTGGATGAGTTGAAAACACGCGGTCACCGACTGGTGTTACTTTCCAATACCAACATCACCCATATCGACTACATCCGTCGTGAGTACTCCGTTCTGGAGAAGTTTGACCACCTGATTCTCTCCTACGAAGTGGGAGCGGTGAAACCAGATTCAGAAATCTATCAGGCCGCATTGAAAGTCATCGAGTGTGAACCCGAGCATTGCTTCTACACCGACGATATCCCGGAATATGTGAAGTCAGGGCGCGAACATGGACTTCAGGCCGAGATTTTCACAACCACGGCCTCATTCGTCGAACAAATGCAGTCTCGCGGAATGGATCTGACATCGTTGCTGTAACTCGTCCTGAGATCAGAAGATCCGTCAGTTCATCTCTGTCATGCGGATCGGAGTCGGATCGGGTAGAAAATTCGGGGTTGTCAGGATTTGATGCCAAGACGGAAAATATTTCATGAATAAGGGTTACGTCACATTCGTGCTGCTTGAAACGGTAGAAATTCCCGCCTACAGTGACGAGACTGATCAAGTCGGCCTCTCAGGATGAAGATCGACCAAAAAGAAGATCCAACGGCTCGGATGCTGATAACGTAGCTTTTGCAGGGCGTTTGCGCCTTTTTATATATTTCGATGTGCCATTCATTTTGAGAAATCTCACCGCGAGAATTCTCTGAACCTATCTTTATCAGCGGGAAATTGCGATGTCTGAGAATTCTGTGATTGAGATTCGCAACCTCACGAAAATCTATCGAGACTTTTGGGGCCGACCCAAAGTTCGTGCCGTCAACTCGCTCAGCCTCGACGTGAAAGAAGGAGAAGTCTTCGGATTGCTCGGACCGAACGGATCGGGGAAGACCACCACCATCAAAATGTTGCTGGGACTGTTGTTCCCTTCCGAAGGTGATATCCGAATTCTCGGCAAGCCCGCCACCGATGTCGCGAAGAACGAGGACATCGGCTATCTGCCGGAAGAATCGTATCTTTACCGATTTCTCAATGCCGAAGAGACACTCGATTTCTACGGTCGTCTCTTCGATATGTCCTCTGCCGAACGGAAACAGCGAGCCGACGAATTGATCAAGATGGTCGGCTTGGATAAAGCTCGACGCCGTCAGCTCAAAGAGTATTCCAAAGGGATGACACGTCGGATCGGTTTGGCTCAGGCCTTGATCAACAATCCGAAACTGGTCCTGCTCGATGAACCGACATCGGGTCTCGACCCGATCGGTACTCGTGAAATGAAGGATCTGATCCTCAAGTTGAAGGCCGAAGGCAAGACCGTCGTGATGTGTAGCCACTTGCTGGCCGACGTTCAGGATGTCTGCGACCGCATCGCCATTCTCTACAACGGGGAATTGAAACAGCTCGGCATGGTCAACGAATTGTTGGCTTCGCAAGACAAAACACAAATTGTTTCATCCTCCCTGAGTGATGAAGCCGTCGATGAAATCAAAGCGGTGATTGCCAAACACAATGGAACCGTTCAAGAGGTCACGAATCCGAGGACCAGTCTGGAAGAACTCTTCCTGCAAACGGTCGCGGAGAGTCAGGCTCGTCCTGGACAACGATTTGTTGCGGAATCAGAAAAAACTGCCGACACGAAAACGGTCGACTAAGCCTTTGTTGCACGTTCTTTGCTTTTCTCGTTGAGACTCGTCCAACTTCTCGACAGTTCGAGGGATGGTATTTTCAACAGCGCAGCTCAGTGACACTCGGATCGAAAAAATGAATTTGAACTTCGATAAACAACCCATCGATATCCTCCAAGCTCTTGCGAACTGGGGGCTGATCTTCGGCGTTCTGTTGTGTATCGGTCTGGCCATCGCCTTAATTGTCTCTGTCGCGAACAACAAGAAGCGCGGCGTCTCCCGATTTTTCGAGAATCTGGGAGAGGGACTTCGAGACCTGTTCGGAATGTCTCCCAAGCGTCTTGGTGCGATTGCAACCCTGACCCTCAAAGAGGCCGTCCGACGCAAAGCCTTGCTGGTCTTTGTGGTGTTTGCCGTCCTGTTTATGTTCGGAGGATGGTTCCTCGCAGACTCAAATAGCCGAGCCGAACTGCAACTCTCCGTCTATGTCAGCTTTGTGTTGACCGCCATAGGTTGGCTCATCTTTCCTGTCGCGTTGATTCTCGCCTGTTGGGGATTGCCGGAAGATATCCGCCTGCGTTCGTTACACACCGTCGTGACAAAACCGGTGAAACGGAGCGAAATTGTCCTCGGACGCATCCTGGGATTTGCCGGTGTCGGAACATTGGTGGTCGGCATCATGTCGGTCCTCGGTTACGTCTGGATTCTGCGACAAATACCCGAGAAAGTTCAATCGCGTTTGGTGGCTCGTGTTCCCGTTTATGGCTCGCTCGATTTCCGCGATCGTGAGGGAGAAGATTCCGATTCAGGAGTCAACACAGGTGACATCAATCCTTATCGCAGCTACATCGAAGGTGCCTCCAAAGCTCGCGCGAAGTGGACATTCGAAGGCGTGAGTCCCTCTGTGTTGCAAACAGACCCCGATACCGAGGAACCAGCGCTACTACTCGAAAACAGTTTCCAAGCGTTTCGAACACACAAAGGGGTGATCGACGAAGTGCTTCACGGACAATACACACTCGTCAATCCAGAAACGAATCTGCGAGTGCAGTTACCGCAATTTCCCATCTATGAGTTCCGACAAAACATCTCCTGGATCCCTCAGAAGCTGAATTATTACAACGAAGAAACCAAAAAGACCGAAACCAAAGATCTCTTCGAGGATGTGGTCTCCGACGGCAAATTGATTGTCGAAACGCGTTGTACCGATCCGGGACAATTCCTCGGGATGGCACGACCCGACCTGTTTCTTCGCCTGCCCGATCGTCCCTTTGCCAGCTCCTTTTTCAAATCAGTGTTTGGCATCTGGTTGATGATGGTCTTGATTGTCGTTTTGGGTGTCACGGCCAGTACTTTTGTCAAAGGTCCGGTCGCCACCATTTTACTCTTGTCATTGATCCTGATGGGGACTGGCTTTCAACCGTTTATGGAGAAGATTCTCTCGGGAGAAGTTCGCGGGGCGGGCTTGGTCGAATCGGGAATTCGCATTTTGAATCACGGCAATCCCATTGTCGAAAAACCGGAAAGCCTGGAAGAGTCGGCAGCCGTACAAGGTGTCGATCAAGTCTTCACAGGAATGCTGTGGGGGTTTTCACACGTCATCCCCAACTTCAACATGTTCAGTTTCAAAGCTTATACGGCAAGTGGATTTGATGTACCGATGAAGGTGGCCGTCTTGCCGGCACTACTAATGGTGATTGGCTTTTTCATACCCTGCTTAATGCTGGGTTATTTCAGTCTGAAATTGCGGGAGCTTGAAGCAAAATGAGCCAACTCGATTCCAAGTCACGCAAACTTATTTACTTTGCCGGCATCGTGGTTCTCTCGATTCCGATCATCTTTCTGGGCATGCCTTCGCGCGGTGCCGAAGGGAGCGGGGGGAAGCTCGCACAACTTCGTGGAAAGTATGATCTGGGAGAAGCGACACTCGGTAAGGTCGACCCCTCCTCAGCAACCATGAACCTCGTTTTGCTCGGTTTCCGCGGCGTGGCATCGAGTATGTTATGGAAACAGCGAATCGAACAACAGGAAAACAAAGACTGGGCAGGCGTCAAAGCGACCACCGATTCGATCATCTTGTTGCAACCACACTTTCTGGAAGTGTGGCGTTTTCAAGGTTGGAATTTGGCGTTCAATGTCTCTGCTGAATGGGACGATGTCCGCGACCGTTATTATTGGGTCAAAGAAGGTGCCAAGTTTTACCAAGAGGGGACGGTGCGCAATTCCAAGTTCCCAGAATTGTATTGGGACACCGCACGTGTCATCGGTAGTAAAGTTGGTAACTCCGATGAGAAACGATACTTCCGCAAGTACTTCCTCAACGATCCCGATGAAGAGACGTTTAACGGTGGACCAGACCCCGACATCAACCCCAATGGAATCGACAATTATCTCGTCGCCCAAGACTGGTACCAACAAGCCAACGATGTCGAAATATTGCCGGGGATCGATCAACACATTCTCATGCGGATGATCTTCCGATCTTATCCTGCTCGCTCTCAATTCGATTTTGCTCAGGCATTACAAGACGAAGGACAGTTCAACGAAGAAGGACACGCGGCGTGGGAAAAAGCTTACGACATGTGGACCACAAAATTTGGTCGAGAGATTTTCATCACTCCCGCCGGTGGTATCCGTCTCGAATTTACCGACAAAGACCTCGAAGAACTCTCCGCTGAAGACGGAGTCACCATCGAGGAGAAACAGTATTGGACCAACAAGTATCAGGAAAACGTCAACTACCGTTACTGGCGAACACTCGCCTCGGCAGAGTCAGAAGAAGACGCTCGCGATGCTCACCGCAATATCTACGACGGCAAACAACTTTACCGCAAGCAAAAGTTTCAGCAGTCTGAACAAGACAAAGAGGGTGGAGCGGGCACAGAATCTTGGGGAGCTCTGGAATACTTCGATCAAGGGATGAAACAACTGGAATCACTCCTTCGTGATTATCCCGAACTCAAAAACGAAATGGCGGCAGTCGAAGAAGCGATGCTGGCTGTTATGTACTGGCGCAACATCTACGAATTGCGGGGCGAAGAAATTCCTCAAACTTATCCATTGCAGGATATCTGGGAAGGAAATCAGGGAATGGTGCCAGAAATTCAGTTGCAATTCCAACGCGAAAACACCTACTGACAATTGCCCGCTTCCGTCGAATAATTGGTACCGCCGAAACAGTTTCCCCGGTCTCGCAAGCCCATTTTGCCAGCTTGTACATATCCATCATTCTGAATGTTGACATCAGCGCAGCCGTACGGATAGACTCAACCCGAACGAAGTCATTCCTACTCCTACGCAACTCAGTCGCCTGCATCTAAGACGTCGCGCCTTATCGGTCGTATGTTGTTGATTCGGTGGAAGTCTATCAGGGATTGGTTGATCGGCAGACTGAAAATTATACAAGGATGAACATCGGCAATCTGCGTGCCTGGACACTGGCACTGATCTGCTTGATCGGAATTTTCGCACCGAATCTCTGTGAAGCCGCCACCCCTGACTTCGAGCCCGACTCAAGTTCTGTCGTGATCGGTTGGGGATTCTGTCTGGGGAGCGCACTCGTCGCGTTAGGCTTCGCGTTCTTCTTCTTTCGCTGGATGATCCAGCAGGATGAAGGGGACGCGGAGATGATCCGTATCGCCGAAAATGTGCGAGCGGGAGCACGCGCGTATCTCAATCGACAATACAAAGTTGTCGTGTTGTTCTTTATCGGGACAGCACTGATTCTGGGAATTGTCTCGTTCGGATTTAAGGCACAATCTCAATGGGTTCCCTTCGCCTTTATCACGGGAGGCCTCTTCTCGGGGCTGGCCGGTTGGTTCGGCATGAGAACCGCCACGTTAGCCAGTTCTCGGACTGCCGCCGCTGCCAAACTCTCACTCAATGATGGTCTCAAAGTCGCCTTCCGCTCGGGAGCCGTGATGGGGCTTGTTGTTGTTGGACTTGCTTTACTCGATATCTGCTTGTGGTTTGCCGCCTTGTATTGGTTCGTCGGCATGTCACTCACAGAAATTACTGTCACGATGCTTTGCTTCGGAATGGGAGCCAGTGCGCAGGCATTGTTTGCACGTGTCGGAGGGGGAATTTTCACCAAGGCTGCCGACGTCGGTGCCGATCTTGTCGGTAAAGTGGAAGCCGGTATCCCCGAAGATGATCCCCGCAATCCAGCGACTATTGCCGATAACGTGGGCGATAATGTCGGGGATGTTGCCGGCATGGGAGCCGACCTTTATGAGTCTTACGCGGGATCGATTCTCGCTTCAGCCGCTTTGGGAGTTGCCGCCTATCAAGGCTTTCCCAAGATGCAAATGATGATGTTGTTGTTGCCCATGATGATTGCTGCGGGAGGAATCTTTGTCTCCATCGGTGGTATTTTTCTGGTGAAAACGGAAGAGAATGCCGACCAAAGATCGCTGCTCAAATCTCTCTCGCGAGGGGTCAACGTCAGTAGTGTGGGTGTCATCCTTTTCTCAGCGGCTCTGGTTTATCTCACTCTGGTGATGCCGTCGCTCGATACTGATCTCTCTGCGGCACTCACAGCCGCGTCACTACCTGCGGGGAATAGTCTGTTCGGAGTGCTCGGATCCATCATCACCGGATTGATTGCCGGTATCGTCATTGGTCAATGGACCGAATATTCCACAAGCGACCATTACGCACCGACCCGTCACATTGCCGATCAGGGAAACACGGGGCCGGCCACCGTCATCATTGCCGGAATTGCGGAAGGCTTTCTGTCGGTTTGGGTGCCGATTGTCGTCATTGGAATCTCGATCCTACTCGCCTTCGGCTTCAGTACCGGTTTCGTCTATTCCGAAAATAACTTATATGCAATGGGACTTTATGGAGTCGCGATTGCCGCCGTTGGTATGTTGAGCACCCTGGGTATCACACTGGCCACAGATGCCTATGGACCAATTGCCGATAACGCGGGCGGTAACGCCGAAATGAGCGGCCAGGATCCGAAAGTCCGCGAGCGAACCGATGCACTCGACAGTCTCGGCAACACGACGGCTGCAACCGGGAAAGGTTTTGCCATTGGCTCTGCCGCACTTACGGCTCTTGCTCTCATGGCGGCCTATGTCGAAGAAGTACGCCTTGGATTTACCCATTGGGTCGAAGTATACGACAACCAGGTGGCCGTCTCCGAAATACCGGAAGAAGCGACCTTGTTCAAAGTTGCTCCGAGTGTGTTTGCGATGAAACCGAAGGCTGAGGGACATTTGGATGCCTACCTGCTGTTTCCTCAAATCGGAACGCGCGTTCCCGATTCATATGGGCAATTACGCGACACCAAAAAATATGAGCAGGTCGAAAATATCAATATTGTGGAGTTGATGGAGCATGGGTTAATGGTCAAAAACAAGGACGCCACCATTCCCGACTTCGCTCGCTTCTACAACATCACCCTCATCAATCCGAAAGTCCTCGTCGGTGTCTTCATGGGTGTGATGCTGGCGTTTGTCTTCTGTGCCTTAACGATGAAAGCGGTCGGCAACGCGGCGGGCTCGATGGTGGAAGAAGTTCGTCGTCAATTCCGCGAGATTCCCGGAATCATGGAAGGAACGGGCGAACCCGATTACGCATCTTGTGTCGCTATCAGTACTTCCGCTGCACTTAAAGAGATGGTGCTGCCCTCTTTGTTAGGTCTGGTTGTGCCGATTGTTGTCGGATTACTTTTGGGAGTCGGGGGGGTGATTGGGATGCTGGCGGGAGGTCTGACCTCCGGTTTCGCCGTTGCCATTATGATGGCAAACTCTGGCGGAGCATGGGATAACGCGAAAAAATACATCGAATCGGGCGCGCATGGTGGCAAAGGGACAGTCGCTCATGCTGCGACTGTTGTGGGAGATACCGTCGGAGACCCATTCAAAGACACAAGTGGGCCGAGCTTGAATATCCTTATCAAACTCATGAGTATGGTGTCTGTGGTGTTTGCGGGCATGATTGTCCGCTACGCCGTCAATTTTTTCTGATTTAGCACAGGCACATCGGGTTCGACCGGAATGTGCCGACCCGGTTATTTGAGTGAACACCAATATTTCTGATATCGAAGACGAAATCCTGCAGCGTGCCTGTGAAGTGGCCCGGATTGCGGAGGACCTGCGTGCTGGGGATGTCGTTGTTCTCGATCTGCGTCAGGTCACTTCTGTCTGTGACTTCTTTGTCATCGCGACCGGCGCCTCCACACGATTGATGCGGGCCGTGGTCGAAGAAGTGAATAAAAAATTCAAAAGCGACAAATGGCCGTTTCGGAGTCTCGAAGGATCTCAGAACGATCAATGGATTCTGGGAGATTTCGGCGACCTCATTTTACACATGTTCCAGCCGGAAGCGCGCGAACTGTACGACCTCGAAGGTCTTTGGGCGGACGCCCCCTCTGTGGACTGGCACGAAGTCCTGGGGATCGATAAAGATCGCGGTCTCTAAAAAGTTTGGCTTCATTCATGTGTCGGTCATGATCCGACCCCATTGCTTATCGAGGATCCCGCGATGAACGTCCTGAAAGAACTACGTCGGCGAGTCGCCAACTCACTGGCCGACATGATCGACAATCCGCAACCTTTCGCCGACATGGTCAAACCGGCACAAGATGCTCAGTTCGGAGACTATCAAGCCAACTGTGCCATGCCACTCGCGGGACAATTGAAGCAGAAACCTAGCGAGCTTGCCGAGCAAATCGTCGGCAAGCTCGATGTCGCCGATCTGTGCGAACCTCCCGAGATCGCCGGTCCCGGGTTCATCAACTTCAAGTTGAAAGAAAACTGGATTCTGGACCAGGGTCAGGCGTTGATTGCCGATGAAAAATTAGGCGTTGAAGCTCCTCAATCGGCGCGAACGGTCGTCGTCGATTTTTCCTCTCCCAATGTTGCCAAGCCAATGCACGTGGGGCATCTGCGTTCGACTGTTCTCGGTGACGCTTTGTGTCGTATCCTCCGCTTCCGAGGCATCACTGTCTTTTCCGACAATCATATCGGTGACTGGGGAACCCAGTTCGGCATGATCATATATGGATTTAAACATTTCCTGAATGAAGCATCGTATCAGCAAAATCAGGTGCCAGAGCTCTCCCGTCTCTATCGATTAGTGAATCAACTCAGCGATTATCACGCCGCTCGAAACTCTTTGCCGGAACTCGAAGACCAACTTCAGCAACAACAGCAGCTTCTGGAATCCAAAAAGTCAGAACTTGATACCAGTGACAAAAAAGCCCGCAAAGAACTCGGCAAGCTCGAAGCCGCCGTGAAAAACACGCAAGAACAGATCGAAAGCAATACCTCGAAAATCGCCACTCTCGAAGCGGATGCCGAACTCAAAGCACTCGCCGATCAAGATCCCGAGATCGCGAAAAATGCTCGGCTGGAAACGGCCAAACTCCATCAAGGTGACGAAGAGAACAGACAACTTTGGAATCAGTTTTTACCCGCTTGTCTCGAAATGCTGCATCAAATGTATGAGAGACTCGATATCAACTTTGATATGGAACTGGGGGAAAGTTATTACCAACCGATGTTGGCCGATGTTGTCGAATCGTTGACCGAAAAAGGTTTGGCTTCCGAGAGTGATGGGGCCATGTGTGTCTTCATGGACGGCAACGCGGCACCGTTTCTGATTCAAAAGCAGGACGGTGCTTTCACTTACGCCACCACGGACTTAGCCACGATTCGTTATCGCATTGAAGAATTAAGAGCCGACGAAATTCTGTATGTGGTCGATGCTCGTCAAGCGGAGCATTTCAAGTTGCTGTTTGAAACTGCTCGCCAATGGGGTTTCGATCAAACCGACTATCGACACATCAGCTTCGGCACCATACTCGGTGAAGACAAACGACCTTTCAAAACCCGCTCGGGCGACACGGTGGGATTGGAAAGTCTGATCGAGGAAGCGATCGAACAATCGCGAAAGATCGTCGATGAAGCGGACGACTCCAAGCCGAACGGACCAGAACTGGACGAGGAAACTCGGCAGAAAGTTGCTGAAGCGGTTGGTATTGGTGGAATCAAGTATGCCGACCTCCGACACAATCGCGACTCCGATTACGTCTTCAGTTGGGACAAGATGCTGGCCAAAGATGGCGACACGGCGACTTACATCCAATACGCTCATGCACGCATCTGTGGAATCTTTCGCAAGGGTGAAGTCGAGCGGGAATCAGTGCAAAACGACGACAGCCCCTTGATGATCTCGGCTCCCGAAGAGCGTGCATTGTTACTGCAATTACTCCGGTTTGGCGAAGCGATCGAAAGTGTTTGCGAAGATTACCGACCGAATCAGTTGACCCAGTATCTGTTTGAACTGGCCAACCTGTTCAGCAGTTTTTACGCGAAGTGTATTGTCTTGAAAGAAGAAGACCAGGAATTGCGAAACAGTCGGTTGCATCTTTGTGATCTGACCGCGCGAACACTTCAGACCGGATTGCATCTGCTGGGAATCGAAACTCCCGAGAAGATGTGATGGTTGAAAGATTGAAATGTGGTCTGAAAGCACCCCGCGTGATCCGCGGTTTCAGAAATAATCGGGTGGCGGAGGGCGCTCTGCGTAGCAGAAGCCCCCGTGATCACAATTCCACATCGCGCATGCCGACATGCGTAAGCGAAGGCCGCCGAGTGCTCAGCGAGGAAGCAAGGCCGAGTGCGCGAGAAGAAGCGTTTCCTTTATGTCGGCCTACAGCAACACGTTCACTTCCTCATCTTATCTGGGACATCTGCGTGATCCGCGTGATCCGCGGTTCGACACTCCTGGAAAAATCAGGGGGGGTGCGCTCTGCGTAGCAGAAGCCCCCGTGAGTCGGAAGCTTCATTCCCATTCGATTTGTCGGATTACGGCTCGCTTTGCTCGACTAATCCGACCTACAGATCGATATGCTTCTCCGCGACCTCGGCGCACTCTGTGGTTTCAATCTTCACATGCTCACGCCAGCGAATACTTGGCACTCCATTTTCTCTTCCGGAATTCCTGCCTTCCTCATCTACAAACATCACTCAATGATCTCGACATGATTCACGGGCTTTATGACCATTCGTTTGATTCGAGTCATTCGTGGTCAAATTCTTCGCCACAAAATAACTGGAACGCTGATTCACACTAATCTTCACTCATCAGGATGAAGACTATGCATGAGCGTTGATGAGTGATAATGAGTGTTCCCTTCTTCTCCATAAATTTTTCGGTGTACAACTTTGTTGCTCTGCGCCGCTGCGCGATTCTCTTTCTCTAAAATGTTGATTCGCAAGTATGTCTTGAAGTCATCTGGGGCTATGTTCGCGTCTCGATCTATGAAAGTGACAAACGAAATTCAACTCCATTCAGATTTGCATCCCGATGTCCGCCCCAGCCACACATCCTTTTGGAAATTTTCTTATGGGGCAACTACGTGATCCGCGTCATCCGTGTCCTACTTCTACCAATGATCCAACATTTTGTGATTCGTTTAATTCGAGTCATTCGTGGTTGAAACCACTCACATGCCCACGGCGAGCGAGGGCATGGCAACCAAAATGTTGACAAGGGCGCCCGTTACACGCTCGGTTTAACGAAGATGATGCGACCGGCACTGGTCTGGTGGACCTTCGTCACAAGTGTATCGAGATCTTTACCGACTTCTGCGGCTCCGTTCTCGCACACCACCATCGTGCCGTCGTCGAGATAACCAACACCCTGATCGGCGGCTTCTCCCTTTTTGACAATCTTGATTTTGAGATGATCGTCGGGAACAAATCGTGGCTTCAGCGCATTGGCCACGTCATTCATGTTGATCACATGAATGGATTGCACGGACGCGACTTTGTTCAGATTATAATCGTTGGTGATAATCCGAGCGTTCAAATCTTTCGCCACATGCACCAATCGCTCGTCAACCGTCATGTTTTGTGGCTTCTCACGATCTTCGGTAATGCGAACGTCAATATGTTCGCATTCCTGGAGCTTGGCAAGAACATCGAGTCCCCGGCGTCCGCGCGAGCGACGATTTTTGTCGCTGCTGTCGGCAATGTCCTGAATCTCAAGCAGTACAAACTCGGGAACGATCAAGTCGGTTTCAATGATGTAAGTATCGACTAAGTCAGAAATTCGCCCGTCAATCAGCGCACTACTATCCAGAACGAGCGGCATTCCACCCTTCAACTCACGAGCAAATTCCACGTAAGGAATAATGAATCGAAAATCGTCTTTGGTCTGAACCAGAAACGAAATACAGATATAAGTCAGAAAGAGGGTCGTGAGTAAAGTGACACCAGGCTGAAACGGATCATCGATCACCGGACCTAATGCCAGCATCGTCAAATAACTCAATAATGCGCCCACCAGCAGTCCGAAATAAATGGCAGAGATGATGTCGATTCGTTTTTTGCGAATGAGCAAATCGGCAATCGGAGCCAGTTGCGTCACACCCAATAAAATCAAAAACGCTGCGAATTTGTATTTTTCAATGACCAACACCGGATGCGGACTGACGCTGATATAGCTGGCAATCGCACCGGCACAGACCACCAAATACATTGTCCGCACGAGTAACAGTAACATAAAATATCCTCAAAATTTTAAACCATGTGACTCGAATTTAAGTCTCTTCCAGCCACCTGACGTCACAATAGTCCTATCAGACACCACGATAGCAATTCAGATGTGGACGTTCGTCTCATAATACGACACGGCATGTCGCAATGCCAGTTCGTTACCTTTTTAGAAAAAGGCGTATCAGCAGAAGAATTCTCACAGGTTGTTTCAGAATAAACAGGCCGATTCTGCGGGCATTACCTGATCAATGATCTTGTGATCTTTTCACTCATCAGAACGACTCATCCCAATCGATAAACTTCTCCCAAGCTGTGTGATCGTCACTGATCATTTCGACTCTTTTGGCGGCTTTTCCGATTGAGGAATGTAAATTCTCTGACCCGGCTGCAATTTGTCGGGCGCACCCAAGCCGTTGACCTGTGTCAATGTCTCTGCCGTGGTGCCGTATCGCTTGGCAATTTGCCCTAACGTCTCTCCCTCTTTCACGTGATGGTATTGGTCTTGTCGCGATGTGGGAACATTTCCCAAAACCGCTTGCGGCGAAACAATCGGAAGCCCCTCCGAATCAGTTTTGATTGAAGGTTTGGATTCTGCGGGGAGTGTTGTTTGATCTGTCGCATTTTCCTCACGTGCCGACTCCTCCTGGACCTCCAATCGGCAACCGACGAGCATCACAAGAAGTGTTGCCAATACAGCTTGTTTCCTCATCGCGGCTCTTCCTGATCTCTAAAGACTATTGAACGGTGTATCGATCTGGTAGATTCTAGACTATTCAATTGGAACATAGACAACTCTGAATATCAGCAGGTGAGCGATATGAGCGAGCGTATCTCTTTGGAGGATTCCCTCACAGCACTGCGAGAAGCGGCACGTCAGGGAACCATCTCGGAATCGACCTGTAACAATACCACACGTTGGTTAAGCGAAGCACCGTTTGAACGCTATCAAAGCGGTATCATCGCGTTGGTCAGCCAGAAAAAATGGGACGAATTGACCAACCTGTTCTGGCAAGTGATCCCGTTCGGTACGGGGGGACGCCGGGGATTGATGTCGGAATTCGGTTCGGCCACCATTAACGAACGAACCATTGCCGAATCGGCCCATGGCTTGGCAACCTACCTGAAACAGGTCAGTTCCTCTGACGACCTGTCGGCTGTCATTGCCCACGACACTCGCAATCGCTCTCCAGAATTTGCCCAGCTCGCTGCGACCACTTTGGCCGCTCACGGATTGAAAGTCTATTTCTTCACGTCTTGTCGCTCGACTCCCGCGCTGTCGTTTGCCGTCCGTCATCTGGGCTGCGATGTCGGCGTCGTGATCTCAGCCTCACACAATCCCCCTTCCGACAACGGTTTCAAAGCGTACTGGTCACACGGTGGTCAGGTTCTGCCGCCGCACGATAGCGGCATCATCGATTGTGTCTATCAAGCGGGAGAAATTCCGACCGCCGATTATCAGGAAGCTGTCTCCTCGGGACAAATTATTGAACTGGGCGAAGAGATCGACTCGAAATACATCAATTCCGTGACGGCTCTGTCGCTCTCATCGGCCCGTGATATCACCGGTCTGTTCTCACCTTTGCATGGTGTCGGAACCACCAACGTCTATCGAGTGCTCGAAGAGGCGGGTTTCGCCGGCATTACCATCGACGAAGAACGAAGCCAGCCCGACGGAAACTTCACTCATGTTCCCGATCAGCTTCCCAACCCCGAAAGACCGGAGGTTTTCGCACCTTTGCAGGTCATCGCTGACAAAAGCGAAGCCGCCGTCATTCTCGCATCAGACCCCGACTCTGACCGCATCGGGGTTTCTGTGCGAGGCGCAGATGGAAAGTATCAAAACCTGACAGGAAACCAGGTCGGTGCTTTGATCACCGATTTTGCCATCCGCAAACAGCAAGAGAAGGGTGCCGATCTTTCGAAGCAGGTCGTCATTGAAACCGTCGTCACCTCTCAACTGATTGCCAAAATTGCGACCGAGGCGGGTGCCGACGTGGTTGCCGATTTACCGGTTGGTTTCAAATACATCGGGCAAACTGTTGATGCCAAACAGAGTGAAGGCAAGACGTTTCTCTTTGGTGCCGAAGAATCGCTCGGCTATCTGGCCGGTGATTACGCTCGTGACAAAGACGCGGCCATCGCCTCATTATGGCTGATGGAACTGGCGGCCGAACTGAAACAGGACGGAAAGACTCTCCTCGATCAGCTCGATCAGTTGTACGTGACTCACGGTTATCATCAGGAGGGACAATTTTCGAAGGTCTGCCAGGGAGAGAGTGGGCAGGCGAAAATTGAGAAGATTCTCAAGGCGTTTCGCGAAACTCCCCCCGGTGATATCGGAGATTTGTCTTTGAATCAGGTCCTCGATTATTCCAAACAGGAAATCCGCGAGCTCCCTTCCAACCGAATGCGATCAAAACTGGATGTCCCCAGAGTGGCCCTTTTGATGTTCGAATCTCCTCCCGGACCGTTCCGTTATCAGTTTGCGATTCGCCCTTCAGGAACAGAGCCAAAACTGAAATTCTACCTGTTCGCACAGATGGACTGCCCTTCTCTGGACGAATTGCCCGAGATCAAAACACGCACTGCCAGCTTGATGCAGCAGATCAGAACATCCCTGGATGAATGGTCAACAACCGTCGAAAATTCCTGAGATCGATCCACTCCACGATCGCACAGAAAGCAGCCTCACGACATGAAGCGTTTGTTGCCCTATCTTCAACTGATGAGGCTGCCAGCCCTCTTCACGGCCCTCACAGACACCTTTGCTGGCTGGATGATGACTCACTCCGACTTGGAACCCGTTTCTGACTTTGTGCTCATCCTGCTTGCCACCACCGGGCTCTATTTGGCTGGCATGGTGTTCAACGATGTCTTTGATGTGAAACAGGATCGCGAAGAACGCCCCACCAGACCCATCCCCTCCGGACGTGTCTCATGGATCAATGCAGTGATTCTGGGCGTTGTCTTGATGTCAGGGGGATTGATTGCTGCAGCCGCCGTTAGCACTCACTGTTTGACTTTAGCAGCACTCATTGCAGTCTGCGTGCTGGCCTATGATGGCATATTGAAGAAAACCTTCGTCGGACCAGTCGCGATGGGTGGCTGTCGATTTCTGAACATTCTGATGGCAGCCGCGGTGGGAGGCTCCACATTTGCTCCGTGGCAGAACACATTCCAACGGCCTCATTTAGGATTGGCGCTGGCGATTGGAATCTATATTACCGGTTTGACCTTCTTCGCCCGCACAGAAGCCTTGGAAAAAAGCCGGAAGAGAGTGTTGATCCTGGGTATTCTGATCGCCAACGCAGGTCTGGGAGTCTTGTTCTGGCTGGTTAATGTCTGGCCGGGAGACGTTCCCCCCACCAATATTTATCTTGGCCTGGGAGTCATTGCGTTGATCTTGAACCGTCGCTGGGTTCGGGCAATCTCCAATCCAGAGCCTCGCTTGGTGCAAGCGGGAGTCAAAAGCGGTCTGCTTTCGCTGATCGTGATTGATGCTTTGATGCTGTTCTGGAAAACGGGAGAACCGACCTATTCGTTCGTCGTTCTGGCCGCACTCCTCCCCGCCATGTTTTTGGGTCGCTTGATTCCCATGACGTGAATCGGCAGCGGGAACAAGCCTGACTTATCCGAACGGCGCTTGAAATCCCATCGACTGAAAGTCGGACATCGGCTGGTTGCCCGCCAACTTAATGGCGGCAATTTGATCCAAGGCCAACACCACCTTTCGCGCTCCGTGTGCGTCGGGAGTCCCACGATCAATCAGTACCAGCGAGTTGGTAATCAGAAAATCAATAAAAGGGATATTCTCATTCTGTTTGGAGAAAATCATTCCCTTGCGATCGATCGATTGAGGCCAGTTTTCAAACAAGATGCGCCAGGCATCGGCTGTCATGTCCATCGCTTGTCCTCTGAGGAAAGAGAAAATTACATCTGACAACCACTCATAGTTAGCTAGAAGTCGTTTTATAGCTCCTGAGTGGCTGTGGATGACGGTCAGATCACCCACAGGGAATCATGCTCACTAGGGGGCTTTGCCTCGCTCAGTCCACCAGCCAGTCTGCAATCCATACTTTTAAAACCACTTCTAGTGTAGTGTCGCAGTTTTACGAGCGATAATTACGGTAGTCCACGATCTCGGGGTCTCTGGTCAGTGTTTGAGATCTTGCAAACTTGCATGCCACCCTCTCCTCCTTTGGAGGAGAGGGCCGGGGTGAGGAGGTGATCAATCTCGGTTCAACGACCTCCTCATCCGCCCTGTCGGG
>Ga0055584_100000301_pt1 | contig 46634 bp, 38 predicted proteins | sample OSDHelmetaG_FD_58716 | JGI IMG/M metagenome (GOLD analysis project Ga0055584, IMG submission 58716) | Pelagic marine sediment microbial communities from the LTER site Helgoland, North Sea, for post-phytoplankton bloom and carbon turnover... | ecosystem: Environmental > Aquatic > Marine >...
TGGAATAATTAAACCAGCTTTATTTGGTTCTGAGAGTTTTAATATAACCTTATCAGAATCAATATTTGAAAGTAATTCAATCAGAAATTTGGCATTAAAACCTATTTCAATATCTTCTCCATCATGTTCACAAGAAATTCTTTCGTTAGCTTCATTTGAAAAATCAAGGTCTTCTGCAGACATTAGAATTTCAGAACCAGTAATTTTAAATCTAACCTGATTTGTAGTTTTATTAGCATAAATAGAAATCCTTTTGAGAGAGCCTAATATTTCTGATTTACTAATAGTAACTAAATTTGTATTATCACTAGGTATAACATTATCATAATCAGGGTATCTCTCATCAATAAGTCTACAAACCATTCGTACTCTTTCAAAAGAGAAATATGCATTAGATGCATTAAATTCTAGTTTGATTTCTGAAGATTTTTCTGAAGGCAAAATTGACCTAAGAAGATTTAATGATTTTCTTGGTAAAATCATATCATGATCAACCTCATCACCCTTAATGTCACTCCTAATATATTTGACTAATCTATGACCGTCAGTAGATACATATGTACAACTGTTTTCAGATAATTTAAAAAATACACCAGTCATAGCTGGTCTCAATTCATCAGTACTAGTTGAAAAAATAGTATTAGAGATAGCAGAATTTAACACTTCATTATTAACAACTGTGCTGTACCCATCAGATACTTCTGGAACCTTAGGAAAATCAGCTGAATTTTCACCTGCAAGCTTATATCTACCATTATCTGAATTTATTTCTATGTTATAATTTTCATCATCAATTGAAAAGGTTACTGGTTGCTCAGGTAGGTTTTTTAAAGTCTCAATCAAAATTTTAGCAGGTATTGCAACACTTCCATCTTCTTTTGACTCAACTTGAAGTTCTACCATTACAGAGGTTTGTAAATCAGAAGCAGTTATAAGGAGATTACCACTTTCAATTTCAAATAAAACATTTTCTAAAATTGGCACAACAGGGTTTGAGGTTATAACACCACCAATAGAGTTTAGATTTTTAAGTAGATAGGAAGATGAGACAATAAAATTCATAATAATAAAATTTTTGTGAAAGTAAATTTATAAATAAATATCAATCTTCCTCATTAAAATCAAGAGTTTTAGCTCTGCTATCGGAGTCGTTATCATCATCAAGATTTATGTTTTTTCTTTTGTATGCTGGTATAGCTAATTTCTGCTCCATAGAATCATCACCATAAATTTGGTTATTATAATTATTAATTCTTTTTTTTCTTTTTAAGACATACTCATTTTTTTTATTTGAAGAATCATAACTCTCAAGGGAATCAGTATTATCTAATTCTTCAATTATAACCTCTTCTGTTTTATCATTTGTTTCAACCTTTTCATTAAGGTTATCAAAATTATCCTCATACTCTTCATAATTATCTTCAATATTATGAATAACCTCCTCTTGTATTTCCTGCTCTCTCTCTTCAAACTCAAAACTACTATCTTCAAATAAATTAGTTTGTGATTCTTTTTCAGAAGAAATAAAGTCTATATCATCTTTTTTAATTTCTTTTATATTAAATCCCGTTGCAATAATTGTAACTCTAACCTTATCATCTAATTCACCATCTATTGCTGTACCAAATATTATTTCAACATTTTCAGATGATGATTCATTAACTAATTTAGTTATCGTATTTAATTCAATAGTTGACAGTTCATTATCTCCTCCTCCTGATACTATATTTAATAATATTCTCTGTGCCCCTTCAATATCTCGATCATTTAATAAAGGAGAGTTTATTGCATTTTCTATAGCTTCTTTAGCTCTATTATCCCCTGAAGCTTCTGCTGAACCAAGTACAGAAGTTCCTGCATCTTTCATAACTGTTTTAACATCCTCAAAATCAACATTGATCTGTCCAGGTACAGTTACAATCTCTGCTATACATTTTGCACTTGTTGCTATAATATCATCAGCCTTCTCAAATGCCTTTGATTGGCTAAGATCTCCATAAATCTCAATCAATCTCTGGTTTAAAATTGTAATTACACTATCACAACCTTTCTTTAATTCTTCAACACCACTTAATGCCTTTTCCATTTTTGCTTTACCTTCAAATTCAAAAGGAAGAGTTACAATACCAACGGTTAAAATATCTAATTCTTTTGCAATTTGAGCAATAATTGGAGCTGCACCAGTACCAGTTCCTCCTCCCATACCTGCAGTTATAAATAGCATTCTAGTACCGTCATTTCTAAGAAGTTCTCTAATCTCATGACTACTTTCTAGAGCAGCCTCCCTGCCCTTACTTGGATTTGCTCCAGCTCCTAATCCCTTAGTTAATTCCATTCCAATTTGAAGTTGATTGTTGACATTAGAAGAATATAAAGCTTGTATATCAGTATTACATATAATAAATTCAACATTCCTAATTCCAATAGAATTCATATAATTGACCGCATTACTACCACCTCCTCCTACACCAATAACCTTAATTATTGATTTGTGATGTGAAGGTATGTCAAATTCAAACGGCATAATTAATTATAAATTTTCATCTTTAAATTCTGTAAGATCATCATCTTTAAGAAAACCTTTAATTCTCTCAGTGACCAGTTTACCAAAGTTATTTACTTTAGGTAATGATGATCTATCAAATGATCTTGAATCTTGCTCATTTTTAATTCCAAAAGTATTTACATAATCCCAGAGTAATAATCCAACAGCTGTTGAGTATTTAGGATACTCAAGGTTTACTATATCAGACTTTGTTAAATAAGATGAAGGGTATCCTTTCCTGACATCTAAACCAGTAATATATTTGACCTGTTGTTTTAAGTTTAGAAGTTGAGACCCCCCCCCAGTTATAACAATTCCTGCAGATAGCTTTTCACTCATACCACTATTTAAAATTTCTTGATGAACTTTTTCAAAAATTTCTTCCATCCTCGCCTCAATTATTTTATATAAATTATCTAATAATATTTTTTTATCTTCTCTCTGACCTTCACCCTTAATCTTGACATACTCTTTAATTGGTCTTTTAACATACAAAGCTTTACCAAACTTAATTTTTAAAGCTTCTGCATGATGTCTTGGTAAACCTAAACCTTCTTTAATATCTTGAGTGACAATATCACCCCCAAGAGGAATAACAGCAGTGTGCCTAATAATATTATCATGAAAAATTGAAATATCTGTTGTACCTCCACCAATATCAACTAGGCAGATACCATCTTCTTTATCATTTTCATCTAATAGAGCTAAACTTGATGCAATAGGTTCAAGAATTAAATTCCTGCATTTAACTTGTGATCTTTTGATAGATTCTTCCATTATTTTAATATCAACTTTATTAGCACTTATTATGTGAAAATCAGCTTCTAACTTTTTACCATACTCTCCAATTGGGTCTACTGAATCATGGTCTTCATCAATTGTAAATTTCTGATGCATACTATGAATAATTTTATGATTAGTAGGTATCACAGCCATCTTAGATCTTTGTTCTAGTCTTTTGACATGAGAATGATTAATTTCAATTGGTTCATTTTCATTATTTTGTAGGCCTATAGAATGATGAGTACTAAAACTTCGTATATGTTTTCCAGCAATACCAACATTAACAAACTCTATAGGTATATTTGCCATTTGTCCAGCTTCTTTTACTACATCTTTTATTTTTGATGTTGCTTTTATAAGATTTTGAATCATTCCCTCGGAGACACCTTCAGAATCAGTTTCTGAAAATCCAATAATTTTTAATTTATTATTTTCGGTCTGTTCTGCAATAATTGCACAAATTTTTGAGGTACCTATATCTAGTGCTGTAAAGTATTTTTTTATAGGTTTATTCATTTTCATGCATTTTTATCACAGATAATTTGATTTCTAAATTTAACATTGACTGTTTTATAAGTATTCCATCCTTTTGTTGGAGCAATATTATTATAGAATAACATTATTTTTTTAAATTTTTCTTCCAACTTATCAGGATAACCAAAAATAAATTTTTGTTTTGAGAATTGTGGATGAATAACAATATTTTTATTTGATTTTATTTCTATCTCTGAAATTATTTTTGAAAAGAAATCATCTCCATTAATAAAGTTTATCATCTTCATAAGATCTTTTGAAAATTTTAAATTTTTATTATTAATATCTAAATCATTATTCATGTGTATCAGTATTACTCTCTTTGAAAAATTAGAAGATATAGGAAATAAATTACCCTGAGAATCAACATATTTTTTTGAGTTAATACCAGAAACAATTCTAGCAATAGGCTCAAATTGTTCAACCTCAACATTTATGTTACCAACTAAATCTTTATACACCTTAATATCTCTGACATGAGGATTTGATCTAAGTTTTTTTTCTAAATCATCTAGATCAACTAAAAATGAGTCAGAAGAAATCTGATCTTGAAGAAATACCTCAACAATATTTTGATTAAGAAATGTGCTATCAACTTTTACAATAAAATTATTTGAACTGATATCATTATTTCTAAACAATAATATTATTGAATACATTAAAAAACATATAAAAATAAATACAACTATTTTAGAAATTTTTTTTGTCATATCTGTTCATAAATTTTAGAAACAATATTTTTAGCAGCATCAGGTTTAGCTAATTTTCCTAAAGATTTTTTCATTTTTATTTTCATTTCAGAATTATCTAATAAATTAATTGCCTGATTTAACATATTATCTTTTGCATCTTTATCTTCAACTAATAAGCATCCTCCATTCCTAAATATCTCATTAGCATTCTTTCTTTGGTGGTCATCAACCACATTAGGTGAAGGAATTAATATCAAAGGTTTAGAAATATAACTTAGCTCAGAAATTGCTATTGCTCCAGCTCTAGATATGATAATATCAGCAACTTGATATGCTAAATCCATTCTTTTTATAAATGATTTAACCACTAAATTTTTTTCTTCAATTTTTTTTGATAAAATATGATCATAGTAATAGTCCCCTGTTTGCCATAATACCTGAAAGGAAGATTCTCTTATAATTGAAAGGTTATTTAGAATACCTTCGTTAATACTTTTGGCTCCAAGTGATCCCCCTAAAACAAGTATAGTTTTTTTATTTTCATCTAAATTAAAATAATTAAATGCATCCTGATTTGTATTAATACTGTACTTTCTGATAGGATTACCTAAGTTTAAGACATTGCTCTTATCAAAGATATTTTCTAGGTTATTATAAGCAACAAATATAAGTTTAACTCTTTTTGATAATAGTCTATTTGTATATCCTGGAAAAGAATTTTGTTCTTGGATTGCAGTTTTGAAATTCAAAATTGATGAAATCAATAGAAATGGTCCCGAAGAATATCCACCAAAACCTATTACATAATCAGGTTTAAATTTAATAAGTATATATATTGACTTAAGTATTGAATAAAAAATTTTAAGTGGGAGAAGAAAATTTTTAATTAAAAATGGAATTCCTAAAAAAAGAATATTCAATAAAAACGAAGACCTTTTAATTCCTGAAATCCAAAGTCCAATAATTGGATAATTATATTTAGGGACAATTTCCATTTCCATTCTATCACTAGAGCCAATAAATAACACCTCATTTTTTAAATTCCTTTTTTTTATTTCATCAGCTATTGATATCATAGGAAAAATATGACCACCAGTCCCTCCTCCACACAAAATGACTTTAATCTTTTTATCACGCATAACTCTTCTCAAAATTATTTTGTCTACTAACGCTAAGTATTATTCCTAATGTAATACCTGTAAATAATTGGGATGTCCCCCCCATACTAATTAAAGGTAATGTTACTCCTGTTACAGGAAGAAGACCAACTACAACACTCATATTTGTTATAGCCTGTATAACTAATGCAAAACTTAAGCCGGCACTTAATAGTCCTCCAAATGGCCTCTCAGAATCCGTAAAAATTTTCATACCTCTATACAATAAAATTAAGTAAAGTATAAGAATAGAAATACCCATTAGGAAACCATATTCTTCAATAATAATTGCATATATGAAATCGGAAGATGACTGTGGAAGAAAATTTTTTTGGTTACTATTTCCAGGTCCTTTTCCAAATAATCCCCCAGTAGATACTGCTATATAAGCTTGTTCTAATTGATATGGAATATTTTTTTTATTTATAAAATCTTCAACTCTGCTTAAGGCAGTATAACCTCTCTGACCTGTTAGAAGTGCAATACCACCACTAAATAAAATAAATATAATAAGTAATGAAAGATGTGAAATTTTAACTCTTGATATAAACATCAATAAAATAGAGGTGGCACCTAGAATTAATGCTGTAGATAAATTTGTAAGAGCAATACATAAACATATTACCCCAATCAGTAAGAAAGGTTTAAATAAAGTCTTAATATTATCTAGATCATATTGTTTTTTTGATAGAAAGCTTGAAAGGTAAATTATAAGAGAAAGCTTTGCTAAATCAGATGGTTGAAAAGCCATATTTATAATAGGGATACTTATCCATCTTGAGGCTTCATTGATATTTACACCAAACTTATATGTAAAAATTAAAAGAGGTACAGAGATATAAAGACCAATTAAAGATATTCTCGAAAAATATTTATAATCTATTCTATGGGAAAACCACATGGCAATAAAACTAAACGATATTAACATAAAATGCTTTACGAGATAGAATTCAGTATTTCCTCCTTTATTTTGTAAAGCTAATAAGCTAGTCGCACTATAAACTGAAAGTAATCCTATAACTGATAATACAATAGCAATTAACCATATTATTTTATCACCATGAATATTATCTTTTATCCAATTTACCATGTTATCTAAGTTTTAAAGTGGCCAAAGTCACTATAGCTAACAATATACTTATCATCCAAAATCTAGCAACAATTTTAGTTTCATGAATTCCTTTTTTCTGATAATGATGATGAAGAGGGGCCATTAAAAAAACTCTTTTTCCTACTCCATATTTTTTCTTAGTATATTTAAAATATAATACTTGAATTATAACTGATATATTCTCTATAAGAAAAACTCCACAGAGAACAGGAATTAATAACTCTTTCTTAATAATAATTGCTAAAACAGCAATTATAGCTCCAATTGATAAACTACCAGTATCTCCCATAAAAACTTGAGCAGGATATGAATTATACCAAATAAAACCTACACATGCTCCTACAAAAGCAAAAGAAAAAATAACAAGTTCACCTACCATTGGAACGTATAAAATATTTAGATAATCAGAAAATATTATATTACCAGATAGGTAGATAAATATCGACAATGTTATTCCAATTATAGCTGAAGTACCTGCTGCAAGCCCATCTAAACCATCAGTAATATTTGCACCATTTGATACAGCGGTAATAATAAAAATAATAATCAAACTATATATAACCCATGTATAATCATCTAAAACACTAGGTAATAACCAATCATATCTGAATTGATTATCCTTAACAAATGGGATTGTAGTAATTAATTCTTTAGTGTCTATATGATCAACTCCTCTTAATAGACTTTCTTGTGTTATAGGTTCAGTAAAATTTCTCACCACTACTGATTCATTAGAAATTAATATAAATGAAACAAAAATTCCAATTAAAATTTGTCCAATTATTTTAAACCTTCCCTTCAACCCATCTTTATTATTATTTTTAATCTTCAAATAATCATCTATAAAACCAATTAAACTGATGAAAACTGTTACTATTAACATCATAATTATATAGATATTAGAAAGATCTGCAAATAATAATGTTGGAAATATAATTGATAAAACTATGATTAAACCACCCATAGTCGGAGTACCTTTTTTTTCTTTCTGACCATTTAAATCAAGATCTCTTATTTTTTCAGATAACTGAAAATCTGTTAGAATATTAATAATTTTTTTACCGAAAAGAATACTTATTATTAAAGAGAACAAAGCAGCCATTCCTGCTCTAAATGATAAATATTGAAAGACGCCAATCCCTACTATATCGTAATTATTATTTAAATATTCAAATAGACTATATAACATACTATAAAATTATTTTTTTTAAAATTTCCTTATCATCATGTGGAATAGATTTCTCTCCTATAATTTGATATTTTTCATGACCTTTTCCAGCAACTAAAATTATTGAATCTTTTTTATAGTTCAAGCATGCCTGTTGTATTGCTTTTTTTCTATCAGAAATAATAATAAAGTTTTCTCTTACAGCTCCTTTTACTAAATCAGAAAGAATATTTTCTTCGTTCTCATTTCTTGGATTATCTGAAGTAAAGATGACATAGTCACTAAATTGTGTAGCAATTTTTCCCATTTCAGGTCTTTTAGACTTATCTCTATCTCCCCCAGCTCCGACAATAGTAATTACTTTAGCTTCTCTTTTGAATCTAGATATATTAATTAAAACATTTTCTAGAGCATCAGGTGTATGTGCATAATCAATTATTCCAATTACATTTTTTTTTCCATGAATAAAATCCATTCTACCATTTGGTGTATCAAGTTTAGAAAGATTTTTAAAAATAATATCAGGTTCAATTTTTAAAACTTTTGCAACTGCGTATACACTCAGAAGGTTATATGCATTAAAATCACCAATGATTTTAAAATTTACATTTACATTATCAATCTTTATTTTAATACCATTAGTTCCACTTTCAATAATTTTTCCTTTTGAATCAGATATTTTTTTTAGTCCATATGAGAGAACTTTTGATTTTGTATTCTGAATAAGATATTCCGATCTTTTATCATCTAAATTTATAATTGAGTATGAAGATTTAGGCAAATCATCAAACAATATTTTTTTTGTATTAATATAATTTATAAATGTTTTATGGTAGTCTAAATGATCATGTGATAAATTAGAAAAAATTCCAATAAAAATATCTTTACCCATTATTCTTTTCTGATCAATTGAATGAGAACTAGCTTCCATGATACAATATTCACACGAATTTTTAATCATATTATCTAATAACTCGTGTAATTGAATAGGACTTGGAGTTGTGAGCTCAGACTTAATCTTCTTGTCTAATATCCTATTCTCTATAGTTGATAACATCCCAACTTTTATCCCTAAAGAACTTAAAAAGTTATAGAGAAAAAAAACTATTGAAGTTTTGCCATTTGTTCCAGTAACAGCAATAATTTTAATTTTTTTTGGAGGATCATTATAATATTTTGAAGATATATCATAAACAGATTCTCTAATATTATTTACTACTATATAGCATACATCTGAATTAATTTTAATTGGCAAATAAGAGCATATAACAACTTTACATCCTTTTTTAACGGCATTATCAATATATCTATGTCCATCTAAAGAGATACCCTTTATAGCAAAAAATAAATAATTATGTTTTACTAATTTTGAATTATCAGTTATCCCCTCAACAGTTATATTAATATCACCAACTGTTTTTATAATATTAACATCATTAATAATCTCTTTTAACTTTTTCACCCTAAACTTATACTAATTGATTTATATCTCTTAATTAATTTCCCTGGAGAAATATCCTGTTTTCTTACTCTTCCCTTACCTGAAAAAGTAACATTTAAACCTCTTGATTCTAAAATATATATTGCATCTTTTAAAGTCATCCCAACAACATTTGGGACTAAATGAATTTTTGAGTTTATAGACTCCCAATATATAGAGTTATCAATAAGTTTTGTTCTAACCCACTTACCATCAGATTTTGAGTGATTAGATAAGGACAAATTATTTGATAGGAATACAAGATCCTCCTTATATCCTACTCTAATTTGTGGAAAGGTAAATTTAAAATCTTCTTTTTTAATTTCTTGAAAATATTTCTCATCCGAAATAAAAATCTTATCAGCAATTTCTTTAAAGACAGGGGCTGCCACATCACTACCATAAATTCTATATTTTTTAGGATTATCTATAACTACAATACAGCTATATTTTGGGTTTTCACTTGGGAAAAATCCTGCAAATGAAGTATAATATCTATTAGCATACCTTCCGTTTACTACTTTTTTTGCAGTACCAGTTTTTCCTGCGATTTTATAATTACTATGTTTAATATTATCCGCAGTTCCATTTTCCACTACTCCTTCTAATAACTTCTTTACAGTATTGATTGATCTAATTCCTGCAATATTTTTAGTTTTTGAATTATCAAATTTTTCAATTAGTCTATTGGCACTTTTAACATTATTTACTATTCTAGGCTGTACATATATTCCATTATTGGCAACTGCATTGTAAAAAGAAAGAGTATGAAGAGGAGTTAACATTAATTCATAACCATGAGCTATCCAAGGTAGAGATACCTTACTCCATGTTGAATCTTCACTATTTTTAATTTGAGGTTTTGAAGAACCGAAAATCTGAAAATCAAAATTATCATTAAAACCAAATCTTCGTAAGTAATCTAAAAAAATTTGTGGTGATCTATTAAAAGTTTCATCAATCATCTTAGCAACTCCTATATTTGAACTTTTTTCAAAAACTTCTTTTATTGTAATTTTACCATACCCTCCTGGCTTATGATCTTTCATCAATTCAGAATAAAACTTATATTCTCCCTCACCTGTATCTATAGAATCATATATTGAACTATCTGTTTCCTCTAAGTATGCTAAAATACTTGCCAATTTAAAAGTTGAGCCAGGTTCATGCATTCCCTGTATGGCATAATTATAATTTTCAGTGTAATAACCAGATTTATTTTTACTAAAATTTGATATTGCTTTAATATCACCTGTTTCAACTTCCATTAAAATTACTGATCCGTAATCAGCATCATTAATTTTCAATCCTTTTAATAGAGCTGATTCAGCTATATCCTGTAGGTTTACATTTATAGTTGTGACAATATCAAAACCATTCTTAGGTTGTATCTCATTACCATCATATATTGGCCTCCAATAATTTCCTGCTATTTTTTGAGTTAGTATTTTTCCGTCCTTACCATTAAGAAATGAATTAAAACTATACTCAATTCCTACAGTTCCTTTATTATTTTCATCTACTGAACCTATTGTTCGATAACCTAATCTTGAATATGGTCTGTACCTTTCGTCCATTTTTTCAAAAATAACTCCACCGTTAAGTCTTCCTTCTCTAAAAATAGGCCATGTATTTAATATCTTTTTTTCTTGATATCCAATTTTTCTTCTATTTAATAAAAGATATTTTCTCTCATTCTTTCTGGCATTTAAAATATTATTTTTATACTCATTCTTACTTTTGTCCTTAAAAAAAGATGATAATAAGAATGCTAATGAATCTAAATCATTTTCTAATAATACATTATTAGGTATAGAAGGATCAAAAGCAACTTTATAAAAAGGCAAAGAGGTAGCTAATATACTTCCATCATCAGATAAAATATTTCCCCTACTTGCTTTTATTTTATCATATTTGAAATTGATATTTTCGGACTTAGATTTCCAATAATCACCCTCTAAAAATTGTAAATCAAAAATACTATAAACTATACCTAAACTTATAATTATTACTATCATGAAAGCAATCTTCACTCTTAATAAAATTTCTTTTTTAATATTCATTCTTTATTTGATATTTTTTCAGGTGGTAGTTTAGAATTTTCTAGACCAATTTCTTTTACTCTTTTTAGAATTTCAGACTCCTTTCTAGAAAACATATAATTATTATTAAGAGTTATATAATCAGTTCTCAGCTCTTCTACTTCTTTCTCTAACTTATTTATTTCTCTTATTTGTTTTTCAACTGAATGTTGATTGCTGATATAAATAATTAAAAATAATAATAAATAAAACATCTTATAAAGAGATAAATTTAAAGAACTAGGTAATTCTATTTTTAATGATTTTAATACATCTTCTATTTTATCCTTAATATTCATATTTTTTCTCCAATTCTTAATTTTCCACTTCTTGATCTAGGATTTTCTTTTAATTCCTCTAATGAAGGGGTATACGGTTTTTTATTTATCCTCTTAAAAAACTCAACTTTATTACCAAATAAGTCTTTTTGATAATCAGGTAAAAAATTTGATTTATTAATAAAGTTTTTAACTAACCTATCTTCTATAGAATGATAAGATATTATAACTAATCTGCCTTTTGTATTTAATTGGTTAACTGTTTTTTTAAGCATTTCCTTTAATGAATTTATCTCGTCATTTACCTCTATTCTTATAGCTTGATAAAACTTTGATAAAAACTTAAATGATACTTTCTTACCAAAAATTTGATTTAAAATTTCAATCAAATCAGAATTTTTTTTTATTCTTTTTCTATTCCTATAATTAACTATTTTATCAACTATATATCTAGAATTTTTTATATCTCCATAAGTGAATAAAATGTTATTAAGATTACTTTTTTCATAATCATTAATAATATCTTCTGCAGATAATTTAATTTCATTACTCATTCTCATATCAAGCAAGTAGTCTCCTTTATATGAAAACCCTCTCTCTGAGTTATCTATTTGATATGATGAAATACCAAGATCGGCAAGAATACCATCAACTCTGTCTATTCCTTTGCTTTTAAGGTGACTATCAAAAAATTTAAAATTGCTTTGAATTAATTCGAAATTATCTTGAGAAATTGGATTATTTTTAATTGCATCTAAATCTGTATCAAAAGAAAATAATTTTCCTTTTTTACTTAATTTTTCCAAAATTAACTTGGAGTGACCTCCTCCTCCAAAAGTTAGATCAACATATATTCCCTCTGGTTTTATACTTAATCCTTTTATTGACTCATTAAGTAATACAGGAACATGATATTTCATAATTAATTATACATCAAGATATTTTTGAGCCAACTTAGAAAATTCTTCAGAGTTAGTAATCAAATTCTTTTTATAGATATCTGGGTTCCAAAGTTCAATAATGTTACCTACTCCAATAAGAATCACTTCTTTATCTAATCCACAATGAGAAATCATAGGTTTTGGTATCAAAAATCTAGCATTTGAATCAAGATCAACCTGAGATATACTACTAAATAAATTTCTTTTTAATCTTCTTTGTTCAGAACTAAATTCATTAAGTGAATTAATTCTAGCGTAAATATTTTGAAATTCACTTAAAGGATATATGATAAGATTAGGCTCAAACCCTTTCCTAACAACTATGCTATTCTTAGAAGCTGAAGGTAAGACTGATTTTAACCTAGAGGGTAAAACCAATCTCCCCTTAGCATCTAATTTACACTCATGTTCGCCTGTGAAAAAAGCCATATCAGAGTATTAATATAAACCACTTGAAACAAATGTAATAAACATTTATACATTTTACACCACTTTATCCCACTTTATCCCACTTTATAAAAATATTGGTTAAATATTCCGACTTATAGTATAATTCAAAAGCTTTTTTAAACTTTTTTTATAATCTGATTCTGGAAATTTTTCTAAAATAGAAAATGCTTTTTCAGTTAAGTTATTCATTAGATTTTGACTATAATTAATACCTCCCTCTTCTTTAACAAAATCAATAATCTTATTAATTGATTTATAATTTTTTAAATATTTAATTATCTCACTTTTTTTTGAGTTATTAACCTTAGATAAAGAGTATATTAAAGGTAAAGTTATCTTTGCCTGTTTAAAATCATTGAGAGATGGTTTTCCTGTGTCGTAAGACAAATAACCAAACATATCATCTCTAATCTGAAATGCTTGACCTAATAATAAACCAAACTCTTTCATGAGTAATATGTTTTTATCAATTGAATTAGATGAAATTGCTCCCATCACACAACATGAAGAAAATAAACTTGCAGTTTTCTCTTGAATAATTTTAAAGTAAGTTTTTTCATCGATATCTAAACTTTTTGACTTCTTTAATTGTGTAATTTCCCCCTCACTCATTTTTTTTACTGCATTTGATAAGACTCTTAAAAATTTAAAATCATTATTCTCAACAGAAAGTTCTAAACCTCTGGATAATAAATAGTCTCCTACCAACACAGAATATTTACTTTTCCAAAGTGCATTAATAGAGAAAAAACCCCTTCTATAATTAGAATCATCAACTACATCATCATGTATTAATGTAGCTGTATGTAATATTTCAATTAAAATAGCAGCTCTGTAAGTTGATTCAGATATTTTACCATTTAATCCTGAGGTTAAAAAAACTAAAATTGGACGTATTTGTTTACCCTTTCTTTTTAAGATATAGTTTACAATAGTATCTATTATAGAATTATCACTTGATACGGATGATTTTAATTTTATTTTAAAATCATTCATCTCATTTTTAATGGGTAACTCAATATCAGTAAGATTCATAAAAAAACAGTAACTTGAATTAACTTTATATACTACGTCATTTATTTAAAAAAAGATGAACGATATAAAAATAAACAATAAAAAGAAATACAAAAAGATTGTTAAACAATCAAAGTTTTGGCCTATAGTTCAACTATTCAAAGATAGAAAAGGATTTATGAATGAGGTTTCAAAAAAATCTCAAATTAAAATACTTAAAAAAATAAAATCTGAAAATCTATATGATGAACTAATAAATACTGTTTATAAAGAAAAACTTAGAATTTCAAATAAATCTTGGAAAGCTGACCCAGCAGATGACAAAAAATTTTGGTATTCACTAAAAGAAAAGATTGTTAAATTTGAAAATGACAAGCATAACCCAAAAATTAAAGATGAAATTTTACCCATTGTAATTAACAGGTATACAAAAGAAATTACTGGAAATTTTAAAAGAGGTCATCATGGTTTTGCTAGAAGATTAATTTCTTCATTTCTTGCTCGACTATTAAACACCGCTAGATTGAGAAACCCATTTGGTAATCTTAATTTAGATAGTACAATTCAAATAGTTGGAAAACATAATGAACTAAGAAAATTATCAAAAAAAGGAACAATTGTAATGGTTCCAACACATTTTTCTCATTTAGATTCTGCATTAATTGGCTGGATTATCTCTCATTTAGGATTACCAGCATTTATGTATGGAGCTGGTTTAGTTCTCTATAATTTGAAAATTTTTGCCTATTTCTTCAATAGTTTAGGAGCTTATAAAGTAGATAGAAGAAAAAAACATTTTTTTTATTTAGAAACCCTAAAAACATACACTGAAAGAGCAATAGTAAATGGGTGTCATAATTTATTTTATCCTGGAGGAACAAGATCAAGGTCAGGGTCGATAGAAAAAAACCTAAAACTTGGATTATTAGGAAGCACTCTTGAAGCTCAAAAAGAACTAAATAAGAAAAATAAAAAAATTTATATTGTACCTGTAACATTTAATTATCAATTTGTATTAGAGGGACCTGCTTTAATAAATCAATATCTTTCTAAAAATAAATTAAGTAAAGACTTAGGATACTCTAACACTTTTAAAATTTTCACATTTTTAATTAAATATTTTACTCAATCAAATAAAATGGCAGTATCATTTGGTAGCCCTCTTGATATCTACGGGAATATTATTGATGAGCAAGGGAATCCAATTAGTAAGAATAGTTTATCTCTTAAAAATAATAATAAGACTGAGATCCTTAATAATTTATCAGAAAAAATAATTGATGAACTTATGGCTGGTACTGTTGTTTTTGCAAGCTTAGTATTATCCTTTACTTCCTTTGGGCTTATTAGAAATAAATTTAAAAAGATGGATATTCAGAATATCATGCAACTCCCTGAGGATGAATTAACTCTTGACTTAAATTATTTTAAAAAAAATTATAAACTAGTTTTAAATTTTATAATAAAATTATCAATTAAAAGGAAAATTAAAATCTCTGATGAATTACTACTTTCTGTTGATGACCAGATAAAAATAGGATGTAAAAATTTAGGACTTTATCATGCAATAAGGCCTTTAGAATTAAGAAGAAATAAAATAATAATTAAGAATATTAAAATGCTTTACTATTACAGGAATAGATTAGATGGATTTGGTATAGAAAAAATTTTGTAATCATGAAATTAATATAAATTTATGCTTCAAAGCATTTAAAATTATTAATCTATCTTCGCTATTGATTGCAGTCTTTTACTTAAAGAAGGGTGTGAATAATTAATAAATTCAAATAATGGGTGGGGTGTGAGATTAGTCAGATTATCTTTAGATAACTTTTTTAATGCATCTATCATTGGTGATTTCTTATAAGTTATGACAGCAAAGTTATCAGCTTCATATTCATTCTTTCTACTCTTGATGAATGCTAAAATATTAATTACTCTACTAATAGGAGTATACAAAATAAAAAACGCTAATATTTCTAAATGTCTAAAAGATACATTGCCCCCCAGAGCATAACTAACTTCACTATTAAATAAAATTTTAGACATTAAAAATAGCATTAATCCAGTAGTAATTATTGATACTAATAAGTTTGATATAATATGATTTAATTTATAATGACCAACTTCATGAGCAAGAACTGCAACTAATTCAGGAACAGTATGATTTTTAATTAATGTATCATATAAAACAATTTTTTTGTTCTTTCCAAAACCAGTAAAGAAGGCATTTGATTTATTAGATCTTTTTGAACCATTAATAACAAAAATATTTGATAATGAAAAACCAACATTACCAGCGTATTCATTTAGACTTTTCTTCAAATCTCCATCTTCTAAAGGTGTTAACTTATTGAACATAGGAACAATTAATGATGTATAAAACATATTTAGAAAAATCATAAATGCTGATAATAAAACCCATGCGTAAATCCAGAAATTATGAGGATAAAGTAATATTAGAATAAGAATAGGAACTAATAATATTAAGCCAACTATTATAGTTAAAAAATATCCTTTTATTTTATCAAAAATAAAAGTACCAATTTTCATGTTATTAAAACCATATTTTTCTTCAATCACAAAAACTCTATATAGCTGAAACGGAATAGATATAAAATCATTAATAAAATAAATTGCAAAGAAAAAAAGAATTGAAGGACTAATTTCATTTTCAAAAGTATAGTTTCTAACTATTGAGTCCAGCGTTCCAAAATAACCATTGTATAAAATAATATTTAAAATGATAAAACTAAAAGTAGAAGTGATTAGATTAAACTTAAAATTTTCTTTTTTATATTTTTGAGATTTAGAGTATTCTTTTTGATTGTAAATATCATTAACATTATCAGGGATTTTATTATTGAAACTATTATAATTTAGTAATCCACTTAATAGATCAACTAAATAATTTAAAATAATAATTAAAAAAATTATTTGAAGAATTACTTCAGAACTCATAACCAAAATTACTTAAAAATTAGGTATTGGACATTGTAAAAAACGAGCATTTTTTGGAGGCATCTTCTTACCTAAAAAATTAAAATTATAAATTATGGAAATCTCATGAGAGCCTCCGGAATCTGACAACTCCGAAAAATTATAATCATAACTATAAGATATTATTAAGTCTTTAAAATTAATACCTAAAGAACTAATAAGTGAATTAAAATTATTATTAGAATCAATAGGAATACCTCTATACCAAATTCCAAAGTTTATTGGTTCTAAATTAAAATAAGTGCCTATATCAAGCTGATTAAATTTAGATTGTTTTTTAAAATGTAAAGAAGGTGACATTTTATATTTATCAATTGTAAAACCAATATGAAATGAATATAGCCTACCTAAATTAATTTTTTCATTAGTAAATGAAATATTAGGTTCATTTAAATTATAGATGGATCCTCCGATCCAAATTTTTTCTGAATAAGCAAGCATGCCCATTGCTAAACTCAAATAATTTCTATTACCATAAATCATTAAATTTTCAGCACTTGTTCCAATTGTTCCATCAGGATTAAACTGATCAAGGAAAATGAGGTCATTATTTAATCTTGAATTTACAACAGAAAATTGGACACCAGACCTTAATACCCAGTCATAGTTAAGGTTAATTTCATATGAAAAAGATGGTGATAAATGAGAGGTGGATAGTTTATAAACTTCTTCAAATTCATTAGAAATGTTTAACCCTAAAGAAAAATTTGAGTTCATTAAGTTGTAATCAATCCAAGACGAAAAATGATGTATTCCACCTAAATAAGATGGCCATTGGTTTCTATAATTTACACCAACTCTCCCAAATTCTCCAATACCTGTCATTGCCGGATTAAGATTTAATGGTGATGAATAAAATTGAGAATAATTTAAATTTTGAGAATTCAAATTAAAGCTGACAATCAAATAAATAATAATCAGATAAAAAATTTTCATTAAAATTAAAAAGCTTTATGATTTAGTTACTTAGTGACAACGGCAAATTTAATTATCTATTTTAATTTATAAGCTATTTAAAATATCGTTACCAATATCAATTAAATATTTATCTGCTTTTTTAAAAGAGTTGCTAATAGAATTTGCTTTATCTAAAATATTATAAACTTTTTTTACACCTAAACTTTTATAAGTACCCTTATCAGAATCTCCACAAACTGCAATAATTGGTTTATTATATTTTTTAGACAAATTGCATACACCATGGACTACCTTTCCTTGCTGTGTTTGAGAATCTAATTTTCCCTCTCCAGTTATGACTAAATCAGAATCTCTAATCAATGATTCTAATTGAGTAATTTTTATAAATTCTTCAACTCCAGAAACTAATTTTGCATCTAAAAAAGCAACAGCTCCTCCACCTACTCCCCCTGCCGCACCAGATCCAGGAATTTTAGCTATACTAGGAAAACCATGAGCACGCAACTTTGATTCAAAATTTAATAATCCTTTGTCCAACTTTACAATCTCAATTGGACTTGCTCCTTTTTGAGCAGCATAAATATAAGCTGCTCCATTTTTACCATATAATATATTATTTACATCAGTTAATACTTTGAATTTTATATCTTGAAAATTAAATTGAACGTTACTCTTGTCTATTCTATTAATTAGCATAAGGTTTTTACCAACTGGTGATAATAAATTATTTGAAGAATCATAAAATTTAAAACCTAAAGCAGAAGCAATTCCTATTCCACAATCATTTGTAGCGCTTCCACCAACATATAAATTAATAGTAGTTGCACCTTTTTTAATAGCATCATTAATTAATTCACCTGTTCCAAAAGATGAAGTATACATACAATTACGATCTTTTTTATCTAATAAATCTAAACCTGATGCTAAAGACATTTCAATATAGGCAGTATTTTGAGAAATGTAATAAGTTGATTTTATAGAATTAAATAAAGGATCGTTTACTTTAAGTTCTTGAGGTTTTAGATCTAAATAATGATTTAAAATTTTTAATGAACCATCTCCCCCATCAGCCATAGGACAAGAAAAAATATTTGTTGATGAATTGTTTTTTTTAAGCCCACTTGTAAGTGCATTACAAACTTCAATAGCACTTAGAGAATCTTTAAATTTATCAGGAGCAATTAATATTTTCATACAAACAATTTATTCAATACTACGTATTGAAAAACAAAAAATTAAATTTATTGTAAATTGAAATTATAATTATATAAAAAATTTTTTTCATCTTTGGCAACTTAAAAAAATGAATTCTAAATAATATGAGTAAGAACCTAGTAATTGTAGAGTCACCAGCAAAAGCAAAAACAATTGAAAAATATTTAGGTAAAGATTTTAAAGTCTCTTCATGTTATGGGCACATTAGAGACTTAGCAAAAGATGATAAATCAATAGATAAAGAAAATGGTTTTATACCATCATATATTCCCTCCCCTGATAAAAAGAAAGTAATTAAAGAATTAAAATCTCTTAAAAAAAATTCTGAAAAGGTTTATTTAGCAACTGATAACGATCGAGAGGGAGAAGCAATTGCTTGGCATTTAAAAGAAATTCTCAATTTGAAGGAAGAGGAATATGAAAGAATTATATTCAGAGAAATTACAAAAAAAGCTGTATTAAATTCCATCAAAAATCCTCTAAAAATCGATATGGGATTAGTTAATGCTCAGCAAGCAAGGAGAGTATTAGATAGATTAGTTGGGTTTGAAGTTTCACCTATACTATGGAAAAAAATTAAAAGAGGTTTGTCCGCAGGAAGAGTTCAATCTGTTGCTGTAAAATTTGTGGTTGATAGAGAAAATGAAATTAGTGTTTTCAATCCAGAATCATCATTTAAAACAATTGCTACTTTTTCTTTAAATAATGAAAAATTTCTTGCCGAACTTAATACTAGATTTAAAAATAAAGAGGAGTCAGATATTTTTTTAAATGATTGTAAAGAAACCACTTTCAAAGTAAAAAATATTGAAAAAAAACCTTCTAAAAGATCTCCATCAGCTCCTTTTACTACTTCTACTTTACAACAAGAAGCTAGCAGAAAAATTGGATTTTCTCCTTCGCTTACAATGTCAACTGCTCAAAGACTATATGAGGCAGGACACATAACTTATATGAGAACAGATTCTGTTAACTTATCAGATGAAGCTTTAGAAAACTCAAAAAATGTAATAGAATCAAATTATGGAAATGATTATTTTAAAAGAAGAGTATACAAGACTAAAAGTAATTCAGCACAGGAAGCCCATGAAGCAATAAGACCAACAAATTTTAGTGTTGATAATGTAGGAAAAACAGATACAGAAAAAAAACTTTATAATCTAATTTGGAGAAGAACTTTAGCATCTCAAATGAGTGAGTCAATATTTGAAAGGACATTAGTAAATATAAATAATGGAAGTAAATATGAATTTAAAGCTTCTGGAGAAATTATGGTATTTGACGGGTTTTTAAAACTTTATAATGAAAATTTAGAAAATACTAAACTGTTACCAAAGCTTGAAAATGATTCAACTTTAAAAGCAGAAGAAATATTATGTAAACAAGTTTTCACTAAACATCCACCAAGATACTCTGAAGCAAGTCTTATCAAAAAAATGGAGGATTCAGGAATTGGAAGACCATCTACTTTTGCAGAAACAATTAGAAAAATTAAAGAAAGAGAATACGTAGTCAAAGAAGAAAGAGATGGGAAAATAATTAAAAGTAATGAAATAAGACTTATTTCAAATACTATTTCCCATGAAATAAAAGATGAGAAGACTGGCTTTGAAAAAAATAAAATATATCCTACCAATATGGGAATGTTTGTAACTGAATATTTAAATGAAAATTTTAATACAAATTTCATGGATTATTCTTTTACTGCTAAGACTGAATCACAATTAGATCAAATTGCTTATAAAGGAAGAAATTGGAATAATATGATTGAAGAATTTTATGCTATATTTTCACAATTATATAAAAATGTCCCTGATGAGAGATGTCAGTTAGAAAAGGAACTTGGTGATTATGAAGGTAAAAAAATGATTGCTAGAGTCGCGAAGTTTGGACCTGTTATTCAAATAGGAGATAAAGAAGACTCTGATGATGGTTATCCAAAATATTTTAATATGTCTTCAGAACAATTAATTAGGCATATTTCAATTAAAGAAGCTTTGGATATTATAAATAAAAAACAAGAAGATAACTCTCTTCCAATATTTGAATACGATAAAGGAAACATAGAACTCAAAAATGGAAGGTATGGTTTTTATTTAAGGTTCAATGATAGAAACTATAAAATTGATAAAGAAAATTATCCAGAACCAAAACATATAACTTCAGAACAAGCTATTGAAATAGTGAATACTCCAATAGAAAAATCAAAAGATATATTAAAAGAATTTGATAATGGATTACAAATTAGATTAGGTAAATACGGTAAACCTCCTTATTTCCTTGCTGTTAGAGGCACTGAAATTGGGAATACCTTCAAAGAAAAAAGAAAAAAACCATTTGTTGGAATACCCAAAGACATTTTAGAAAAATACAAGAATGATATTCAAAGTATAACTGATAAAGAAGTAGAAGAGATTGTTGAAAATTTCCTTAAAAAATAATTTTACTCAAATTCAATAATATTATTTGATTTATCTATATCAGCCATCTCTCCTGAAGGATTAATTTCAATTTTTTTAATCTCTTTATCTGACATATCTAAATTAAATTGATAGCTTTTATTCACCCATTCCCAGTCCTCTAATATAATAAGCTTATTATTTGAATTATCTTTCTCCCCTCTCATAATTGAAAGTGGTATATAATAATTTTCAGAAGAAAAATCCTCATATAAAACTTCTACTTCTATGGGCATTGGCATCTTACCAATTCTATTTATAGAAACTGAAATTTTATTTTGATCCTTTTTATTTAGCTCTAAAGAATAATCTATTTGATGTGTTGTCTTTACCCAATAATCAATATACCAATCAAGTTCTATTCCACCTTCTTTTTCCATTATTCTTAAGAAATCATATTCATCAGGATGTTTAAACTTCCACTCATTATAATATCTTCTTAGTCCCTTAAATAATTTATCCTCACCTATTATATATCCTAATTGCATTAAAAATATTGCACCCTTAGTGTAGGATCCAACACCATATGCTTGATTAGTTGAAAAATGATCTGAATGAGTTGAAAGTGGTTCTTCTAAACCAGATTTAATAAAACTATAATATCTGTTATATGATCTTTCAAGTGGGTTTATAGAATTCAAATTATATATTTCATTAAATTTATTATTAAATGTAATATTCTGAGCAAAGGATGTAAACCCTTCATCCATCCAAGCTAAATAACTTTCATTAGTGCCAAGAAGCATTTGATACCAAGAATGTATAAGTTCATGGATCGTTACAGATAACAAACTAGGGTATGATCTTTCACCAGTTATTAATGTGGCCATAGGGTATTCCATTCCTCCATCACCCCCTTGAATTACTGAGTATTTTGTATAAGGATATTTTCCAAATTTTTTATTAATATATCTGAAAGCATCTGCGGTATCATCTTGTAATCGCTTCCAATTACTTACCATTTCATCATTGGTTTTTTGATAATAAAAATGGAGCTCCAAATCTTCAGAATCTACTTTTAAAATATCATGAACATAATCTGGGTCAGCTGCCCATACAAAATCATGAACATCCTTAGCTTTAAAATTCCATATATTTTTATCTTTCTCTTTCTTTTTACTTTCAAGAATACCAGTTGCAGCAACTATATAATCTTTATTGATAGATATTGAGACATCAAAATCTCCCCAAGGAGCATAAAATTCTCTAGCTATATATGGATTAGCATGCCATCCATTTTCATCATACTCAGCAATTTTAGGAAACCATTGAGCCATTGAATAATCAATTCCTTCTTTATTATTTCTACCGCTTCTTCTAATTTGAACAGGGACTTGACTAAAATATTCTAAATAAAAATTTGTTGATTCATTAGGCATTAGTGGATAAGCTAATTCTACTTCTAGAACTGTACCTTGGGTATGATGTTTTAAACTTTTCCCATCTTGCTCTATTTGTTTAATTTCATGAAAACCAATTTCATTTTTATTCAGTTTAGAAATTCTATCCATTACTCTTCTATCTGGATCAGGTAAAGATCTGCTCCTAACATCCATCATACTGCCAGGCTGAAAAGCATTAAAATAAAGATGAAAGTAGACCTTATTTATAGTGTCTTTAGAGTTGTTAAAATATTTTAGATTTTGTTCTCCTAGAAATTGATGATTTTTATGATCAAAATCTATAATGATTTTATATTCAACTTTTTGTTGCCAATAAGAATAAGAATTGAATGAAACTAAAAATAAAAAGAAAAAAAACTTAAACATCAACATTTGCATATTTAGCATTCTTTTCAATAAATTCTCTTCTAGGAGCAACCTCATCTCCCATAAGTTTAGAAAATAATAAATCAGCTTCTGCAGCAGATTCAATTGTGACTTTATTAAGTAGCCTTTCTGCAGGATCCATAGTAGTTGTCCACAATTGTTCTGGATTCATCTCCCCTAAACCTTTATACCTTTGAATATTAACAGATGATTCTTTACCATCTTTTGCTAGCTCCTTAACTAGTTTATCTTTTTCATCTTCCGACCAGACATACTCAGCTTTTTTTCCTTTAGAAATTTGATATAACGGAGGAAGAGCAATATATAAATAACCGTTATCAATTAAAGGTTTCATATATCTAAAGAAAAAAGTCAGAACTAAAGTTCTTATATGACTTCCATCTATATCAGCATCTGTCATTATAATTACTTTATGATATCTCAATTTTTCAAGATTTAATTCTTTTTCATCTTCTTCTGTTCCAAACCTAACTCCAAGTGCAGTAATGATATTCTTTATTTCATCATTATCATATATTTTATGTTCTTGGGCTTTCTCAACATTTAAAATTTTGCCTTTTAGAGGAAGGATTGCTTGAAAAGTTCTGTCTCTACCCTGTTTTGCAGATCCTCCGGCTGAATCTCCCTCAACAACATAAATTTCACATAGCGATGGATCTTTTTCAGAACAATCAGCAAGTTTACCAGGTAGACCTGTACCAGTAAGTACATTTTTTCTTTGAACCATTTCTCTAGCTTTTCTAGCAGCGTGTCTTGCTTGAGCAGCTAAAATAACTTTTGAAACTATCTGTTTTGCTTGCTTAGGGTTTTCTTCTAAATAATTTCCAAGCATTTCACCTACACAAACATCTACAGCCCCCATAGCTTCATTATTTCCTAGTTTGGTTTTAGTTTGACCTTCAAATTGAGGTTCTGCAACTTTAATAGAAATTACTGCGGTTAGACCTTCTCTAAAATCATCTCCACTTATTTCAACTTTAGCCTTTTCAAGAAGTCCCGACTTATCGGCATAAGATTTCAAAGTTCTAGTTAGAGCTCTCCTAAAACCAGCCACATGTGTACCTCCTTCTATAGTATTGATGTTATTAACATATGAAACAACATTCTCAGAATAAGAAAGATTATATGATAATGCTACTTGAACAGGAACATTCTCTTTTTTTCCTTCCATATATATAGGATTTGGAATTAGTTTTTCTCTTGAACCCTCCAAATAATTTACAAATTCGGTTAATCCACCTTCTGAATAAAACCTCTCTGATATAGGTTCATTATTTTCATCTAACTCTCTTTCATCTTTTAAATCTATCTTAATTCCAGAGTTAAGAAATGATAACTCTCTAAGTCTTGTTGCAACAGTATCATATTTATACTCTCTAACATTAAATATCTCCTTATCAGGGACAAAAGTTACGACTGTTCCTTTTTCAGATGTTTTACCTATCTCCTTAACATCTTCCACCGGAATTCCCCTTTCATATTGTTGCTCAAAAATTTTTCCATCTCGATATACTGTAGCTGTTAACTTTTCAGAGAGAGCATTAACACAAGATACTCCAACTCCGTGAAGACCTCCAGAAACTTTATATGTATCCTTGTCAAATTTACCACCAGCATGTAAAACAGTCATAACAACCTCAAGAGCTGATCTTTTTTCTTTAGGATGTATACCAGTAGGTATTCCTCTACCATTATCTGATACAGTAATAGAATTATCTTTATTGATAATGACAGAAATAAGATCACAATGACCAGCAAGAGCTTCATCAATTGAGTTATCTACTACTTCCCAAATAAGATGATGCAGGCCTTTATTGCCAACATCTCCAATATACATAGCAGGCCTTTTTCTTACTGCCTCTAAGCCTTCTAGAACTTGAATATTACCAGCAGAATATTGATTTTTGATTTCGGATTTTTTAGACATAATTTAGATTAGTTTTTCTCTTTTAAAAATAATCAAAAATTAGCATTTTTAATAGTATTAAAGCATATTAATTAGATTCTTTTTGAGTTATAAATTATTGATTTATGTGAGTCTTTAAGTTTTAAATATTACTTTTATAAAAAAAAAAATATGAGCAACCCCAATAATTTTAAATCTGTAGATTTTTACTTACTTGACGACCTTCTCACTGAAGAGCAAAAGCTTATAAGAGAATCTATTAGAGATTTTGTTAATGTTGAAATATCACCAAATATTGAGGAATGGTTTGAAAAAAATCACTTTCCACTGGAAATTGTAAAAAAAATGGGAAGTACTGGTATTTTTGGTCCAACTGTTTCACAAGAATATGGAGGAGGTGGGCTTGATAATATTTCCTATGGTCTCATAATGCAAGAGTTAGAAAGAGGTGACTCAGGAATGAGGTCAACAGCATCTGTTCAGAGTTCATTAGTCATGTTTCCAATAGAATCTTATGGTTCTGAAGAGCAAAAAAAGAAGTATTTACCTAAACTCGCAAGTGGTGAGATATTAGGTTGTTTTGGTTTAACTGAACCTGATTTTGGATCAAACCCTGGAGGAATGATATCAAAACTAGAAGATAAAGGTGATCATTATATTCTAAATGGATCTAAAATGTGGATTTCTAATTCACCTGCTGCAGATATTGCAGTTGTATGGGCTAAAGATGAAAGTAAAAGAATAAAAGGCGTAATTGTTGAAAAAGGTATGGAAGGCTTTTCAGCTCCTAAAACAGAAGGTAAGTTGTCTTTAAGATCATCCCTAACTGGAGAATTGGTCTTTGATAATGTTAAAGTTCCAAAAGAAAACCTTCTTCCTAATAAAGATGGATTAGGTGGTCCTTTAGGTTGTCTCGACAAAGCAAGATATGGAATTTCTTGGGGCGCGATCGGAGTTGCAATGGATTGTTTTGATGCTGCAAAAAAATATTCTCTTGAGAGAAAACAATTTGATAAGCCTATAGCTTCATTTCAATTAATTCAAAAAAAGCTTGCAGAAATGCTTACTGAAATAACTAAAGCTCAATTACTTTGCTGGAGACTTGGAAAATTAATGGATGAAGGAAAGGCATCATCTTCTAAAATCTCTTTAGCAAAAAGAAATAATGTTGACATGGCATTAAAAATTGCAAGAGAAGCAAGACAAATCCATGGGGGAATGGGAATAACAAATGATTACCCGATGATGAGACATATGATGAACCTTGAATCTGTAATAACTTATGAGGGAACTCATGATATTCATTTACTTATATTGGGTCATGAAATAACTGGTATACAAGCATTTTCTTAAAAAATGAAAATCTCTGAAAAAATTATTTTTACTTCAAGAGGAAAGAAAATATTTATTAGAGAGTGGAAAACTAAAAATCTTCAAAAAAAAAATATTCTCATAATTCATGGCTTAGGTGAACATTCGGGAAGGTATAAAGAATTTGCAAAATTTTTTATAAAGAAGGGAATAGGTGTCTATGCATTAGATCTTCAAGGTCATGGAAAAAGTGAAGGAAAAAGGGGGCACATAAAATCATTTGAAGAATATTTAGATTCTGTAGAAAGCTCTCTAATTTTTATTAGAAAAAAATTTTTAGAGACCCCAATAATTTTGTTTGGTCATAGTCTAGGAGGTTTAATAGGGCTAAACTTTTTAATTGAAAGAGAAAGTAAAGAAATAGAATCAGCCGTAATATCTTCTCCATGGATCGAGACAGCAATTAAAATACCCGAATACTTGATAATATTACAAAAAGTTTTAAAAAGGATATTCCCAAGTTTAAGATTGAATAATAGGCTTATCTCCAACCACTTAAGTAAAAATAAAGATATAGTTTCTAAATATGATCAAGATGAATTAGTTCATAATAAAATTTCACTTAACCTATACTCTGAAGTAATGAAGTCTATAGATAATGTAAAAGAAAAAGCTTCAAGAATTAAAACTAAAACTCTTTTATATCATGGTATGAGTGATAAAGTAATTTCATCAAATGGAACAATTGGAATAAGTAAACTATTAAAAACATATAAATTAAAACTTTATGATAATGTTTACCATGAGCCTCACAACGATCTTGAGAAAGAAGAAATTTATCAAGATATAATAGAGTTTATTAAGAAAATATAATTTCCTATATTTATAAAAAACTTAAACTATGAGAAAATATCAAATATTACTATTTGCAATAATTTTTACAGCTTGTTCTAATAAAATTCAGGAAAATAAAAATGAGTGGGTATCTCTAACTGATGGCAAAACTTTTGATAATTGGCATACATATCTTTCAGACTCTGTTGTAGGTTGGAAAATTGAAGATGCTGCATTCGTTTATTATCCAGGAGAGGGTAATAGTAATAATGGGCTTGTTTCTAATAAAAGTTATACTAGTTTTATTTTATCTCTAGAATGGAAAGTTGAAGAAGGAGGAAATAGCGGGATATTTTGGGGTGTAAATGAAACCAATGATTATTCCGTCCCCTACCTTACAGCTGCAGAAATTCAAGTTTTAGATGATGATATTTATGGAAAAGAAGATACATCTAATTTTAATCATATGAATGGTGCTCTTTATGATATGGTTGCACCAACTCAATTATTTGCAAAACCAACCGGAGAATGGAATCATTACTTGATTGAAATTAATTATAATGAAAATCTTGCTAATATTGACCTAAATGGAAACAGATCAATTAGCTTTCCACTAGAGGGACCTGAATGGAATGCTTTAATTTATAATTCTAAATTTAGAGACTGGAAAGGTTTTGCAAAATCAAAATCTGGACCTATTGCATTTCAAGACCATGGCACCAAAGTATATTATAGGAATATTAAAATTAAAGAACTATGAATAAAAAAATTATTTACATAATACCATTAATTTTTCTACTTTCATTGGCATCAAAAAATAAGAAATTTGATCGTTTTATTGAAGAAGAGCTTCCCTACCTTAAAGCTTTATATCTTGATATTCATCAAAACCCTGAAATATCTTTAATGGAAAAGGAAACCTCAATTAAACTTGCTAATGAGTTGAGAAAAGTTGGATTTGAGGTTGAAGAAAATTTTGGGGGTTATGGAGTTGTAGGAATCATGAAAAATGGGAAAGGCCCTACTATTTTGTATAGAACTGATATGGATGCACTACCAATGGAAGAAAAAACAGGTCTTCCATATGCCAGCAAAGTCATAACTAAAAATTTTGATGGAAATGATGTTGGGACTATGCACTCTTGTGGCCATGATATGCATATGGCAGTTTGGACTGGTACAGCTAGGGCATTAGTTGAGAGAAAAGATGAATGGAATGGAACCATAATGATGATTGGTCAGCCTGCAGAAGAAATAGGAGCTGGAGCTGCAATGATGCTTAAAGCTGGACTCTATGATAAGTTTCCTGTTCCAGATTATGGTATTGCGCTACATTCCTCACCAACAATACAATCAGGTAAAGTAGGATTTGGTAAGGGATATATAATGGCTAATACTGAATCTGTTGATATAAAAATATTTGGTCAAGGTTCACATGGCGCTGCTCCTCATATGTCAATCGATCCAATTGTCACAGCATCAGTGATTGTAATGGAACTGCAAACTATTGTAAGCAGGAATATAAATCCTATAGACGATGCTGTTATAACAGTTGGTTCTATAAAAGGAGGAACAAAACATAATATAATCCCTGATGAAGTTGATTTACAATTAACTATTAGAACATATAAAGAAGAAGTAAGAAATTTAATTCATAAAAGGATTAAAGAAATATGTGATGGAGTTGCAGCTTCAATGGGATTAGATGAATCTAGATATCCTAAAATTATATTACCTGAAAGTTTTACCCCAGCTAATTATAATGATGAAGAGCTTATTGATTTAATGACAAGTGTTTCTAATTCAATAGTTGGAGAAGAAAATATTGTTGTTACAGAACCACAAATGGTTGGAGAAGATTTTGCAAGGTATGGAAGCACTAAAGAAAATATTCCTACGGCTATGTACTGGCTAGGCACAGTTCCTAAAGAGAGAATGGACAAGTATAATTCAGGAGAATATGCTCTTCCTGCTCTTCACTCACCATATTACTATCCTGATATAGAAAATTCTATTACCACTGGAGTTAAGGTAAGTACAGAATCTTTAATCAAGCTATTTAATAAATAAATGTTTTTTCTCTATCTGAGAATGAAAATATATATGATTTACTTTCTTTTTCAACTTTGATAAAAACAACATTTTTTTGAATTTCGTAGACTCCAAATAAAATATTGTTAATAATATTTATTTCATTGATATCTCCCTCATAATCAAATGAACATGATATTTCTACTAAATCATTTATAAGATTATACTTAAACCCTGAAAGTTTAATTTTAGAATCATCTATTCTTAATTCAAATTTATTTTGGATATAAGAGTCTATTTCACTTGAAGCATTTTGTAGTTTTGTATCATTATCAATTGATATTGATTTACTAAAAAATAATCTTAAATCATCTTCAAGGTCATCTCTAAAAATTTTAATATCTACTTCAGCTATATTATTAAATATAATTATTTGAGAAGTACTTATGTATATTGGATGAATTAGATATATTAAAAATACAAGGAAATTGTTCATGATTTTTTAATATAATAAGAATGTATCATAATTAATTTTTTATTAGAAAAATATTTTCACTAATATTGAAATAGCTAAACTACAATGAATATTAACTCAGAATTTGTTTCGGAAAATACCTATGATGCAATTGTTGTGGGAACAGGAATGAGTGGAGGATGGGCAGCAAAAGAACTTACTGAAGGTGGACTAAAGACATTGGTTTTAGAAAGAGGAAGAGATGTGAAACATGTAAAAGATTACCCGACAATGAATAAACATTCTTGGGAACTTCCTTACAGAGATCAATTAACTGCTAAAGAAAGAAAAGATTATCCTGTTCAGTTAAGAACTGGGTATACCGTAAAACAATCAACCAAACACTGGTGGGTTAAAGATACAGAACAGCCATATACAGAAAAAAAAGGGTCCTTTGATTGGATTAGAGGATATCATGTTGGGGGGAGATCTTTATTATGGGGAAGGCAAGTATACAGATGGAATAAAATAGATTTTGAAGCTAATGAAAAAGAAGGAGTTGGTGTTGATTGGCCAATAAGATATAAAGATATTAAAAAATGGTATGATCATGTAGAAAATTTTATTGGAGTAAGTGGAATGGAGGAAGGACTATCTCAGTTGCCAGATTCTAAATTCCTCCCTCCTATGGAAATGAATTGTGTTGAAAAAGATTTTAGAAAAACTTTATTTGATAAGTTTGGTAGAACCTATACGATAGGTAGAGTTGCACATGTGACAAAATCACATAATGGCAGAGGTCCTTGCCAAAGCAGAAACCTTTGTATTAGAGGATGTCCATATGGAGCTTACTTTAGTTCAAACTCATCAACACTTCCAGCCGCAGAAGCAACAGGAAATATGAGTTTGAGACCAAATTCAATTGTCCATTCAATAATTTATGATGATAAAAAAGAAAAAGCTACAGGAGTAAGGGTAATAGATTCGGAAACATTAGAGATGAAGGAGTATTATTCAAAAATAATTTTTCTTAATGCTTCAACTGTAAACTCTACTTCTATCATGCTTAATTCAAAATCAAATAGATTTCAAAATGGTTTTGGAAATGACTCTGGAGAATTAGGTCATAATATGATGGATCATCACTTTAAAGCCGGGGCAAGAGCAAAGATGGAAGGCTATGATGACAAGTATTATTACGGAAATAGACCAAACAGTGGTTATTTAGCTAGATTTAGAAATTTAGATAAAAATGACATGGATTTCCTTAGAGGATATGGATACCAGGGAGGAGCAAGCAGAACTGGATGGTATAGGGCTGCAGAAGAAGGTTTGGTTGGTCAAGATCTCCTTGATACTGCCTCTAAGCCTGGAGGGTGGAATATGAATTTACTTGCTTTCGGTGAAATATTACCTTATCACGAAAATAAAATGTATCTAGATAATAATAAATTAGATAAGTGGAAGATGCCAACTATTGTCTTTGAGACAGAGATAAAAGAAAATGAAATTAGGATGAGAGAAGACATGAAGAATTCAGCTGCTGAAATGTTAGATTCATGTGGATTTAAAAATGTTGAACCGTATGACAACAGATATGATATGGGTAATGGTATTCATGAAATGGGTACTGCAAGAATGGGCAAAGACCCAAAAACATCAATTTTAAATAAATGGAACCAGGTCCATTCTGCTAAAAACGTATTTGTAACAGATGGAGCATGTATGACTTCTTCAAGTTGTGTTAACCCTTCATTAACCTACATGGCCTTAACCGCAAGAGCTGTAAATTATGCAATAAGCGAATTAAAAAAGAGAAATTTATAATGCAAAGAAGAGAAGCCTTTAAGAATATTTCATTATTTATATCAGGATCATTAATAGTACCTTCAACCCTTCTTAATTCTTGTAGTCCACCTTCTAAAGAATTAAAATGGGAACCAAAATATTTAAGTAATTCAGAAGCATTCTTGTTAAATGAATTATCTAATGCTATCATTCCAAATACAGAATATCCCGGAGCTAATGCTGTTGGAGTTCCTCAAGAAATTGAGGAGTATGTATTTAATGTTTTTTCTGAAAATGATATTTCTAGCTTTAAAAATGATCTCAATAAATTTGATGATTATTTAAATAATAATCCTAATAAATTTTCTAAGTCTTTTTACGATTCTAATTTATCTGAAAAAACTGATATACTAAATTCAATCCAATCTGAATCAGATTCAGAGATTAGAAATATCTACTTAAAAATAAAATCATCTGTAGCAAATTCATACTTTAGGTCTGAAGTTGGAGCAACTCAAGTTTTAAAATATAATGGACCATCTATAGTACTTGGACAGTATAAAGGGTGCATTCCTTTTAGCGAAGTAGGTAAATCTTGGGCAATATAATTTTTTTTAAATATGAATACTAAATTGAAATCTCCTATTGAAAATTTTATCAAGTGGGAAAGAAATAAAGGAAAAGAGACCTTTTTAATTCAACCTATAAATGGTAAAAATCATGAATACTCATGGGAAAAAGTTGGAGAAGAAGCCCGAAAGATATGTAATTATATTAACAGCTTAAAACTTCCTAAATATTCCAAAATTGCTATTTTGTCTAAAAATTGTGCTCATTGGATTATTGCTGACTTAGCAATAATGATGAGTGGAAATATTTCAGTTCCTATATATGCTAACGTCAATGGAAAAACTGCGAAGTATATACTTGAACATAGTGAATCAAAGCTATTATTTGTTGGGAAACTTGAAGAAAGTGATTGGGATCAGATTAAAGGTCATATTCCTAATAAAATTGACAAGGTTGATTTCGGAAATTATGATCTAGATTGTGATTATAAAAAATGGGATAATATAATATCTGATTATGAACCAGTCAAAACCTTTAATAAAATTAATTTAGATCATATAATAACTATTATATATACTTCCGGAACAACTGGAGTTCCGAAAGGAGTAGTTTTAAATTATAAAGCGGCAGCTACAGCAACTAAAAACTTGCATTTATTATTTCCCCTAAGTGAAGGTGATAGGTTTATTTCATATTTACCTCTTTCACATATTGCAGAAAGAGCTTTAGTAGAACATGGTGGAATTCTATCTGGTGGCAAGATATTTTTTGTTGAGAGTTTAGATACTTTTGTAAAAAATTTAAAGGATTGTAAACCAACTATTTTCTTTGGAGTACCTAGAATCTACACTAAGTTTATGATAAAAATTCTTTCAATATTCCCTCAAAAACTTATTAACTTTTTAATGAGCACACCCATATTGAGTAGAATATTTTCTTCATTAATCAAAAAATCATTAGGATTAAGTAAATCTAGAATATGTATAACGGGAGCTGCTTCTATTCCAAAGTCTACTTTGAAATGGTTTGATAGATTTAAAATTAAAATTTATGAAGCATATGGAATGTCAGAGAACTCAGCATGCTCTCATGGAAATTATCCTGGTAATATTAAGTTTGGAACTGTAGGAAAAGCTATGCCTGACACAGACATAAAAATTACTGATAAAGGAGAGGTAATAATGAAAAATGAATGTATCATGAAAGGTTATTATAAAGAGGAAGAGCTTACTAGACAAACAATTAAAAAAGGATATCTACACACTGGTGATAAAGGCACAATAGATGATGATGGTTATCTCACGATAACAGGAAGAATAAAAGATATTTTTAAGACATCCAAAGGAAAATATGTTGCTCCAAATCCAATTGAAATGAAGCTTAGCAAGAACAACCTCATAGAACAAGTATGTGTTGTAGGTGAAAATTTAACTCAACCCATAGCACTAGTTGTTATGAATGAAACAAAAAAAATAGCCGATGATATAAAAAATAATTTTGAAGCATTAATCGATTCGATAAATAATAAATTAGAGAAACACGAAAGAATTAAAAAAATAGTAATTCTAAAAGACTCATGGTCTATAGAAAATAATATTTTAACTCCTACTATGAAGATTAAGAGGAATGTTGTTGAAAAAAAATATAAAGAATTTTATGAGAATTGGTTTAATTCTAAAAATCAAATTATTTTCCAGTAGTCTTACTTAATTTCTTCTTATCTAAACCTATATATGGATTATATCCATTTAATTTTTTTTGATAGAATCCAGATCCATTAAAGCTCCTAACTTTTTCATTATTTATACAATCTTCTGAACAACAACCATTAAATATTTCTGCACCTTTTTTACTTAGGGGGAAATGTTTATTACATAATTCGTTTGCACAATTAACCATCCTATCTGTTTTTGCACCTGTCACATAACACTTTCCTATTACTATGGGGTTAATTGAATTAACATCTTTCACTATTCTTTCATCAAAAACATAACATTTTCCATCAAAATTTTCACCACCTTCTTCAATTCCATATTTTATTATTCCCCCATGTAATTGGTATACATTCTCATACCCATTCTCTTTAAGAAAAGCACTAGCTTTCTCACACTTGACACCACCTGTACAGTAAGTTATTATTTTATCCGTTTTTTTTATCTTATTATCTATTTCAGAAATTTTACCAGAAAAGTCTCTAAAATTATCTATGTCAAGAGTAACTGCATTTTTAAACTTACCAATTTTGTGTTCATAATTTGATCTTACATCTAGAATAGTTACATCCTTTGGGGGGTTTTTAATAATACTTTTAAATTCTTTTGGTTCAATATATTTTCCTCTTTTTTTAAGAAGATCTTTATTATTGAGACCAGAATTTACTATTTCAGACTTTATCCTTACATTAATTTTACTAAAGGCATTTTGATCAGAACATTCTACTTTAAAATCTATTTCAGAAAATAATTTATTATCACTCAGTTCCTTCATGTACTTATTACAATCTTTTCTTTTTCCAGAAACAGTACCATTGATTCCTTCTGAAGAAATAATTATTCTTCCCTTTATATTATTTTTAATACAGAAAAGGTGATGAGCATTCTTGAAATCTTGTGGGTCATTTATCTCTACATAACAATAAAAAAGTAATATTTGATATTCTTTACTCATAATATTCCTTTTTTAATCAATATTTTTTCCATCTTATTTTTATATTCTAGAGTTTTAATCCTAACATTTTCTTCAAAAGAATCTGAAGAGTCTGAATAAATAATATCTCTTGAGACATTTACTATAATTCCACATTTATCATTCATAGAATTTAAGCTTATTCTCTTTAAATCTCCTCCTTGAGCACCAACCCCAGGAATAAGAAGAAAATTATCTGGAATAATTTTTCTTATTGAAGCTAATTCATCCATTCTGTTTGCCCCTACTACATACATAGTGTTTTCTTTAGAAGACCAATTTAAAGAGTCAGATAAAACATGTTCATATAAATTTTTGTTATCAGAATCTTTAAAATACTGAATGTCTACTGAACTATTATTTGAAGTTAATGCTAATAGAATTATCCATTTATCATCAAATTCTAGATAAGGCAAAGAAGAGTCCTTACCCATATATGGAGATAAAGTAACTGCATCAAAATTAAATGTTTTAAAAAATGTTTTAGCATACATCTTAGAAGTATTGCCAATATCACCTCTTTTAGCATCAGCAATTTTTAAAATTTCACTCGGAATATATTTTAATGTTTTTTCTAAAGATATAAGACCCTTAGATCCTTGAGATTCATAAAAGGCCAAATTAGGTTTATAGGCAATTACTAAATCTTTTGTAGCATCAATAACCCTCTTATTAAACTCGTATATAGGATCATCAAATTCAAGTAAATGTTTTGGAATCTTATCTAGATCTGAATCTAAACCAACACAGAGATATGTTTTTTTATTCTTTATTTGGTTTACTATTTCAGAAAAATTCATTTATTATCTAAAATCAATTACTTCTATATCCAGATACTTTTCTAGATCAAATGTAAAAAGTTCATTGTCTAATTCTTCTTCTAAAAAATCATCAATGCTATAAATAAAAATACTATTTGACTTATCATAAACTGTAAAGCTTAATAAAAGATTATTTTCTAAGATTGCAAAAGAAATCTTAAAATATGATTTACCCTCATCATCAGGATATATTTCAACATTGTTTATACCATTAACTTTATCTATGAACTTATGTTTATAACCTTCTTTATATACTTCAAAAACATTATTAATTGAAATATCTTGTTCACTAGGATCAAAATCTGAAATTGTAACTTCATTCAAATCTTCAAGATAAGTCCAAACTGTTTTAGAATCATTTATAATTTTTTGACCTTCTATATACAAAATATATTTATCATCCCGTACTGATATTTTACCCGAAAATGAATCTGTTATGTCTTCAGAAAGATTCTTCATTGTATAAGTAAATGAAGAGGTAAAGCCATTCATTTTTTTATAATTATCGCTCATAGAATTAAGCATATCAAGAGCTATTTTGTCGTCTTGAGAAAACAAAAAGTATGCATTTAAAAAAATTAAACTGAGAAGAAATATAATCTTTTTCATAATATAAAGTTAATCTAAATCATTAAGTATTTTTAATTTACATTGTTAAGTAATGTTAACCCAAATCGTTTAGTAATTTTTCTAAACTATATTCATCCTGTATTAGTACCTTCCTAGGTTTACTGCCTTCCGAGGGACCTACTATCCCTGCAACTTCTAGTTGATCAGTTAATCTACCAGCCCTGTTATACCCTAACTTTAACTTCCTTTGTAGTAAAGATGTACTTCCAGTTTGAGAAGATATCATAAGTCTTGCTGCATCTTCAAATAGTGGATCTCTATCTGATAAATCAATGTCTGCTATTTGCTTTTCATTTTCATCAATATATTCTGGTAGTAAGTATGCAGAAACATATCCTCTCTGATTTCCTATTTGATCACAAATTCTTTCAATCTCAGGAGTATCTACAAAAGGACACTGCAGTCTTATTATATCAGAACCTGATGAAAAAAGCATATCACCCATGCCAACTAATTGCTCTGCACCTTTAGAATCTAATATAGTTCTTGAATCCATATTTGAAGTTACTTTAAATGATATTCTTGTTGGGAAATTAGCTTTTATTACTCCAGTTATTACATTAACTGAAGGTCTTTGAGTAGCTACAATTAAATGAATTCCTATAGCTCTAGCAAGTTGAGCCAACCTTGCAATTGGGTTTTCAATTTCTTTTCCAGCTGTCATCATTAAATCAGCTAATTCATCTATAACTAAAACTATATAAGGAAGGTACCTGTGACCCTCTTTAGGATTTAGTCTTCTATTTATAAATTTTTTATTGTATTCTTTAAGGTTTCTTGCTTGGGCATCTTTTAGTAAGTTATATCTCACATCCATTTCAGTACATAGAGAATTTAATGTATGTACTACTTTTTTTGTCTCAGTAATTATCGGTTCCTCTGAATCTGGTAGTTTAGCTAAAAAATGTTTTTCTATTTTATTAAATAATGATAATTCTACTTTTTTCGGATCAATTAAAACAAATTTTAATATTGATGGATGTTTTTTATAGAGTAAAGAGGATAGCATAACATTTAATCCAACTGATTTTCCTTGGCCTGTAGCACCTGCTACTAAAACGTGAGGCATCTTAGTAAGATCAGCTATAAACACTTCATTAGAAATTGTTTTTCCTAAAATTAAGGGTAGCTCATAATCACTCTTAATAAACTTCTCTGTACTCATAACAGATCTAAGGCTTACTACTTCTCTATTCTTATTAGGAACTTCAATCCCTATTGTACCTTTTCCTGGTATCGGAGCTATTATTCTGATTCCTAGTGCAGACAAACTAAGGGCAATATCGTCTTCTAAGTTTTTGATTTTTGATATTTTTACCCCAGCCTCAGGAACTATTTCATACAATGTTACGGTTGGCCCAATTGTAGCTTTAATTTTTGCAATTTCAATTTTGAAATTTTTTAGGGTTTCAAGAATTTTATTCTTGTTAGAAGTCAACTCATCCTTAGTCACTTGAATTTTTTTATCAGTTGTGCTATTAAGTAAATCAACTTTTGGATACTTATAATTAGATAAATCTAATTCAGGGTCATAGACATCACTAGATAAAGTGCTTGACTTTTTTTCATCAACTGTTTTTTCAACTTTTAATTTTATATCTTCTTCTTCTTCTTCTTCTTCTTCGGTAGTATTATTTGAAATACTTTGATCAACTTTTTCATCATGAATAATTTCTTCCTCGATTTCTTCTTTGATTTCTTCCCCATCAATTTCATCATCTAAACTATTATCTGGGATTATATCCTCAAATTCATCATCAGATAAGGATTTCTCTTTTTTATTTTTAGATTTAAATAAACTAAAAGAATATAAATCGTAGTAGAAAACTATAAAAAGAAAAAGAGATAACAATAATATAACAAATGAGGAAAATCCTAATAAATTATCAAGAAATAAAGACAAATTATAGCCAACACCTCCAGTATAATTTTTTAGAAAAAAATTATCAGAAAAGAAATTTAAAAAAAATCCCATCAGAGATGAAATCCAGATTATTCCAAAAAAAGTAAATATTGATATTCTAGATAAAGAATATATCTTCTTATTAAATAAGAGTCTAATCGCAATAACTAATAATAGTGGAACTATTAGAAATGATGATATTCCAAAAGTGACAAACATTAAATAATGTGATAAGAATGATCCTAATACTCCTAACCAATTTTTTGACTCTTCTCCTAAAGAAGAAAAAGACAAACCCGAGTCAATTAAACTTTGGTCATCACTTCCAGTAAAAAAATAGGATAATAAAGAAAAAAATATAATAATAGTTAAAGCTAAACTGATTGCACCAGTTGCTACTTTTATTTTTTCAATAAAAGGCTTTTTTTCCCCTTCATCTTCATAATAATCACTATTAAATGAACTTTCAACCATTACTCAAATTTAGTAATATCAAATCAATTTAAATTCTCTTTTTTAAAATTTAAAAGGGTACTATTAATTTTTTTTATCATTGATGGACCCTCATAAATCCATCCAGAATATACCTGAACTAGATCAGCTCCTAAATTTAATTTTTCTATTACATCTTCTGAATTAAAGACCCCTCCTACCCCAATAATTTTTATTTTTCCTTTGGAATAATTTTTTAAGTATTTAATTATAGAATTTGACATTTCTTTTAGTGGCTTGCCACTAAGACCTCCATCTCCAATTGATTTAATGTTATTAGATTTTAAGTCTCTTCTTTTTATTGTAGTATTAGTTGCTATTATACCCTCAATCTTATTTTTAATACATATATCAACTATTTCTTTTATTTCTTTTTTTTCTAGGTCTGGAGCTATTTTAATAAAAAAAGGAGCTTTATTAATTTTTTTTGATCTTTCGATATTTAACTTCTCAACAAGGTCTTGTAAATACTTTTTTGACTGTAATTTTCTTAGTTCAGGGGTATTTGGAGAACTAATATTAATTACAAAGTAATCAACATAACCCGATAACTTATTAAAACAAGATATATAATCATCAGCAGCTTTGTGATTAGGAGTAATTTTATTTTTACCAATATTTGCTCCAATTACTAGATTTCCTTTATAAGATTTAATTCTAGATAAAATTTTATCAACACCATCATTATTAAAACCCAATCTATTTATTAATGCCCTATCTCTTAATAATCTAAAAAGTCTTGGCTTTTCATTTCCTGGTTGAGATTTAGGAGTTATTGTTCCAACTTCAACATGACCAAAACCAAAACTTTCAATTTCGTTTAGTAATTCAGCATTTTTATCAAAACCTGCAGCTAGACCAATTTTGTTTTTAAAGCTTAATCCAAGTAAACTAGTTCTTAAATTTTCGTCTTCTAATTTAAATTTTCTTTTTAGTATAACATTTATTAGAGGGATTTTAAAAATTATTTTTATCAATAGAAAAGAAACTGTATGGATAAACTCAGGATTAAAAAGGAAAAGTATGGGGCGAACTAATCTCTTATACATTCTACAAATATAAGAATTGTATTAACTCCTAGGGTGAAATTTATTTACTACTTCTCTTAAATATTCTTTATTTAAATGGGTATATATTTCTGTAGTTGTTATAGACTCATGCCCTAACATTTCCTGAACAGCTCTTAAATCTGCTCCACCTTCAATCATATGAGTTGCAAAAGAATGTCTGAACGTGTGAGGACTAACATTTTTTTTAAAATTTAAATTAATTGAAATATTTTTAACTATTATAAAAATCATATTTCTCGAAATCTTACTCCCTCTTCTATTTAAAAATAAATATCCTTCATTACCCTTCTTTACACTCATATTCTTCCTATAATTTTCATTATATAAATTGATATATTTTATAGCTTGATTCCCAATTGGAACTAATCTCTCTTTTGAGCCCTTTCCAATAACTTTAATAAAACCTATATCTAAAAATAAATTTTGGAAGGTTATGTTAATTAATTCAGAAACTCTCAATCCACAACTATATAGTGTTTCTAGTATTGCACGATTTCTAGTCCCCTCATATGAATTCATTTCAATAGATAAAAACATTTTATCTATATCTTCAATATTTAATGTATCGGGTAATTTTTTATTAAGCTTTGGAGATTCAACAAGTTCAGTAGGATTGATAGATATTTTTTCTTCAAGAATCAAGTAACCAAAAAATGATTTAATACCTGATATAATTCTTGATTGAGTATGAGGAGAAACACCTAGCTTATATAAATACTCAATAAATTGATTAATTAAATTAGAATCAATATCAGAATATTTTATTTTTTTTTTATCCAATGAAACTAAGAATGATGTCAGCTTTCTTATATCATTAATATAGGCTGATATAGAGTTTTCAGATAATGATCGCTCTAATTTTAAATAATTCCTATATTCAATTATCTCATGTTCCCACATAAAATCTTTTTTTTAGACTAAATTTATATAATCATGAACTTAATAATTATAAACGGCCCAAATTTAAATCTTCTTGGTATTAGAGAGAAGGAAATTTATGGAGACGAATCTTTTGAAAGTTATTATGAATCTTTACAAAAAAAATTCAAAAACATAAATATTAATTATTATCAATCTAATCATGAAGGTGAATTAATTGAAAAAATCCAAGAAGTTGGATTTTCATATGATGGCATAATAATAAATGCTGGTGGTTTCACTCACACATCGGTAGCTTTACGAGATGCCATATCTTCTGTGACTTCACCTGCAATTGAGGTTCATATATCTAACATCTTATCTAGAGAAGATTTTAGAAAAAAAAGTTATTTAAGTGATGTGTGTTCAGGCATAATATCTGGTCTTGGGCTCTTGGGATATGAAGCTGCTATTAAATATTTTATAGATTCAAAATGATCAAAATTTACACTGATGGATCTAGTCGAGGAAATCCTGGTCCAGGAGGATATGGAATCGTATTATTATATAAGGATAACAGAAAGGAATTAAGTCAAGGCTATAATCTAACAACAAATAATCGTATGGAACTGTTGGCAGTAATTAAAGCTCTTGAAGCTTTAAATAATAATAAAATTGATATTACAATTTATTCTGACTCAAAATATGTAGTTGAGTCAGTAGAAAGAGGTTGGATCTGGAATTGGGAAAAGGTAAATTTCAAAAAAAAACAGAATTCTGACTTATGGAAAAAATTTATTCCATTATATAAAAAATTCAAAGTGAAATTTGAGTGGGTAAAGGGTCATTCTGGTAATATTGAAAATGAGAGATGTGATGAATTAGCTAACACAGCTCAAGAAAGAGAATTATTAATTGATGAAGGTTATTCTAAGTAATTAAGTTACTGATAAAGCTGCTCCTATAATTCCTGCATCATTCTTATTATGGGCTTGAATTATTTTACAACTACATTTTAGGTTTGATTTATATTCATCAAAATATTTGCTAATACCACCACCAAAAACTATAAAATTAGGAGAAACTAGTAACTCAATATAAGCCAAATACTCGCTAAACCGAGCAGCCCATTCATCCCAAGATAACTCAAGTTTTTTTCTAGCTAAATTAGAAGCATATTTTTCAGCACAATCTCCATACATTTTAAGATGACCAAATTCAATATTAGGAACCAACTTACCGTCAACAAAAATTGATGTGCCTAAACCTGTTCCCACCGTTATCACCATCACTGTTCCATTTTTTGGTATATTTTTATTCAAAAATATTTCTGAAATTCCAGCTGCATCAGCATCATTCAAAGCATAACATTTAAGATTAAATTTTTGGGAAAACTTTTTCTTAATATTAATACCAACCCATTTTTTTGTCATATTAGCTGCTGAATAAACTTTGTTTTTGATAACAACTCCAGGAAAACCACAACCAACACTGCCTTTCCATTTAAACTCAGAAAGAAAATTTTCCTCAATACCAGTAAAAATTTTTTTTGGTGACGGAGATTCAGGAGTTTTAAATCTAATCTTTTCAGATAAAAGCCTACCTGATTTAGTGTCTACTATTGCTGCTTTAACACCAGATCCACCAATATCTATCCCAAGAACATCCATTATTTTATAACCTTTAATTTAGCAAAATTTAAAAGCAATGTTTTTTCTCCAACATTTTTAAAATTAACAACAGCTTTTTTTTGATTTGAATTTAAATCAATTTTTTGAATTGTTCCAATACCAAAAATATTATGTCTTACTTTTTTACCTTCAATTAATTCATCTATCTGAGATAAATCTCCATTAGACGTTGAACTTTTTTCTAATTTTTTAAGAGGAGATAAGTTTTTTGTTTTCTCTTTTATAACATTTTTAACAAGAGATTTTGTAATATTAAAGTTTTCAATGTCTAGGTATATAGGACTTATTTCTTTAATGAATCTACTTATTTCACAATCTTTTAACATTCCGTATCTATACCTTGTTTTTGAATAAGTTAAATAAAGTTTTTTCATTGCTCTTGTGATAGCAACATAGAATAATCTTCTCTCCTCTTCTAAGTCTTCACGTGAAGAAATCATCATCTGAGAAGGAAATAAATCCTCTTCTACTCCTACAATAAATACAACGGGAAATTCTAGACCTTTTGCCATATGAATAGTCATCAATGAAATATATTCTCCATCTTCTTCATCTCCTTTATCTTGATCTGTCATTAGCGATATTTCTTGTAAGAAATTATCTAACTTCTTTTCAGCATTTTCTTCGTTATCAATAAACTCTTTAATGGAATTTAATAATTCTTGAACATTCTCATATCTACTAATTCCCTCTATACTTCTATCATCCCATAACTCTTTAAGCAGGCCAGAGTTTGAGGCAATGTGAGAAGCAGTGGTAAAAGCATCATTATTCTTAGAAAAATTAGAAAAAGATAATATCAAATCTTTGAAAGGAGTAAGTAAATTATGAATTCTTGAAGTTAAAAGAGTTGAAGATTGTGTGACAACTTCCCATAAACTAATATTTTCTTTATTTGAAATCGTAACAATTTTATCTACTGATGTTTGACCTATTCCTCTTCTTGGATAATTAATTATTCTCCTAAAAGATTGCTCATCATTTTGATTTATTGAAAACCTAAGATAGGCAATAAGGTCTTTCACTTCCTTTCTCTGATAAAATGAAACTCCACCAAAAACTTTATACTTTAAGCCGATTCTTCTTAAGGCTTCCTCTATAGACCTAGACTGACTATTTGTTCGGTAAAGAACAGCAAAATTTGAATTAGTTAATTGATTTCTATTCTTCTCTTCAAAAATTAAATTTGATACAATCTTTCCTTCCTCATTATCTGAAAATGATTTTTTTACAGATATTAACTCACCTTCATCATTATTTGTCCATACTTCTTTACTGATTTTTGATTTATTTTTATCTATAACTGAATTTGCTGCATTAACAATATTTTTTGTAGACCTATAATTTTGTTCTAGTTTAATTGTTTTTAATTCATCAAAGTCATCTTCAAATTTTAATATATTTCTAATTTCAGCACCTCTAAAAGCATAAATAGATTGTGCATCATCACCAACTACAAAAATATTCCTACTTACAGATGCTAAACGTTTTGTGATAAGATATTGACAATAATTTGTATCCTGAAATTCATCTATTAGAACATGCTGAAACAATTGTTGGTATTTGTTTAATATATCAATATGATCAGCAAAAAGAATATTTGTATTATATAATAAATCATCAAAATCCATCGCTTGAGATTTAAAACATCTTTCAGAATACCTCTTATATATTTCACTAATCATTGGTCTCAAAGAAGAAGCATCCTCCTCTTGAAGTATAGGATTATTCTTATACTCAACAGGTGAAATCAATCTATTTTTTGCATTTGAAATTCTATTGTAAATAAAATTTTCTTTATAAATTTTTGGATCAAGATTTAACTCTTTAACAATAGATTTAATAAGATTTTTTGAGTCAAGTGTATCATAAATTACAAAATTTGGTGGGTATCCAATTTTATATCCTTCAGTTCTTAGAATTCTAGCAAATATTGAGTGAAAAGTACCCATCCACAAGCTTCTTGCCTCAGTACCAACAATTTTTTCAATCCTATCTTTCATCTCCTTCGAAGCTTTATTTGTAAAAGTCAACGCAAGAATCGAGTATGGATCTGTCCCTTTTTTTATTAAATGAGCTATTCTATATGTTAAGACTCTAGTCTTTCCAGATCCAGCTCCAGCTATAACTAAACATGGGCCATTATCGTGAATTACAGCTTCTTTTTGGTTGGGATTTAAATTGTCTAAATATTCCATTTTAAAATATGTAGATGAATCTAATACTTAATTGATGAAAAAATTAGTTAGTTTTGAAAAAAATTATCATGATGGAATATAATACTACTAGAAGCAATTTAATATTAAGAGAATATGGAAGAAATTTTCATAAACTTGTTGATTATGTTGGAAACGTAAAAAGTAAAGAAAAGAGAAATAATATGTCTAAAACTTTAGTTGAGATGATGAAACTCACTCATCCAAGTTTTAAAGAACAAAATGAGATTGATCCAAAAATGTGGGATGACTTATATATAATGTCTGACTATAGCTTAGATATTGAAAGTCCTTATCCTAAACCAGATAGGAAGTCAGAATCTGAAGTTCCTAAAAGATTAGAATACCCTAAGTCTAAAATCAGATATAGACATTACGGAAAGAAAATCGAATTACTTATAGAAGAAGCTTGTAAATTAAAAAAAGATGAAGATAAAGAGGCTGCAGTAATTCATATTGGAAAAATAATGAAATCATTTTTTGGAATGTGGAATAAGGAATCAATTGATAATAAGGTAATTGTGGAAAATATTAAAGAATTATCTAATAATAAGTTAACTATAGATATAGAGAAAGTAAAAGAAATGAATTTATTCTATAAAGTTACTAAGGAGAGAGGATCAAAATCAAAACATTACCATAGTAAAAAGAATTTCAAATCAAATAGACCGTTCAGGAAAAGAAGAATGTAATGAGTTCATTCAGAATAAATGGTGGTAAAAGTCTTAAAGGTGAAATAAAACCACAAGGAGCTAAAAACGAAGCACTCCAAATTCTTTGTGCAGTTCTATTAACTGACGAGTTAGTCACTATTAAAAATGTTCCAGATATTAAAGATGTTAATCTTTTAATAGATTTATTGAAAGGAATGGGAGTTGAAGTTAATAAAACTGACTCTACGACGTATAACTTCAAATCTAAAAATATTGATCTTGATTATACAAAAACAACGGAATTCTTTAATAAATCGTCTAAAATTAGAGGTTCTATTATGCTTATGGGTCCACTAGTTGCAAGATTCGGAAGTGCTTACATTGCAAAACCAGGAGGAGATAAAATTGGTAGAAGAAGAGTAGATACACACTTTATAGGAATTCAAGAGTTAGGAGCAAAATTTACACTTGAGAATAACAACTCTATTTTTAAAATATCTAGTAAAAAATTAAAAGGAAAAAATATTTTGTTAGATGAGGCTTCAGTTACAGGAACTGCAAATATTATTATGGCTGCTTCTCTATCAGAAGGAGAGACAACAATCTATAATGCAGCATGTGAACCATATGTACAACAGTTATGTAAAATGTTGGTTTCTATGGGTGCCAAGATAAATGGTATTGGTTCAAATTTTCTTAAAATAGTTGGGGTCTCAAGCCTTTCAGGAACAAATCATAAGATATTACCTGATATGATAGAAATAGGGAGTTTTATTGGGTTAGCAGCAATGACAAAATCTGATATTTTGATTAAAGATGTGAGTGTTAAAAATTTAGGAATAATACCTAAAACTTTTGAAAGGCTTGGAATAAAGATGAAGATAGAAAATGATTCTATTCATATACCTGCGCAGGATCATTATGAAATTGAATCATTTATTGATGGGTCTATTATGACTATTGCTGATGCAATATGGCCGGGGTTCTCTCCAGATTTATTAAGTATTGCTCTTGTAACTTCAATTCAGGCAAAAGGAACTGTTCTTATTCATCAAAAAATGTTCGAAAGTAGATTGTTTTTTGTTGATAAACTAATAGATATGGG
>Ga0055584_100000302_pt1 | contig 46505 bp, 44 predicted proteins | sample OSDHelmetaG_FD_58716 | JGI IMG/M metagenome (GOLD analysis project Ga0055584, IMG submission 58716) | Pelagic marine sediment microbial communities from the LTER site Helgoland, North Sea, for post-phytoplankton bloom and carbon turnover... | ecosystem: Environmental > Aquatic > Marine >...
ATTAAAAAATGAGCCGGCTGTTAAGCCTAACTCATTGAATTAATGGTGGCGAATCAGGGAACTTAAAAGATACTGTAATAGTATGATATTAATGTGAAGATATATGAATATATTTCATTAGTAATACTAACTGTAATACTAAAATTTCGAGTCATCTAGCGATATTCCGCAGCTGGTTTCACGGATGCTATTTAACTGCGAGCTACTTATATACCCTTTTGGCCGAGCTGTAAGAACAATTTTCCATCATACTCATTTACCCCTTCAATTATTAAATATTCAATAGTAGCGCGCGCCGCCTCCAACAGTAAGAAAGGGGCCACAAAGATTGCCAGGCGAAACTCCAGCGACTTCATAGCCAGAACGGGAGGCGGCTAATGCCGGTCGGACTAAGCCCATTCCAGGAAAACAGAACTTCACTCATCAAGGCCATTAGATATATTTGGCATAAGTCCATATATGAGACTAATATCCTATAGTATTTTGTAATTGTAGTCGTTATGTTGATAATAGTAGAGTCTGATATGATATGCACGAATATTGCGACGAATACTACGTAACTCTTAAAGCCTAATATTGAAATAATGACTGAATCCCTTCCAAAAAAGCTTCAAAAAGCCACGATTGTTGATTCACTATTTGAAGTGCGGTTCGTTAGTGATAGCTCAGCTTTATTGGTTATCCCCGGCTTTTTGTTTGAGAGACTTGAAGGGGAGAAGGTCATTAAAGAGCTTCCTGGCGGACAGATGCCCAAGGCTCTTAGGGATGTAAACCCTAACATGCAATATATGCCCATAACTCGAATTGAGTGGGGGATATTTTATATTAATATAAGTGATGCAAGTGTCATGGTTAGCTGTAAGAATCCTTATCCTGGCTGGAGTGAATTCAAGCCAGCTATAATTAAGGTTATGAACCTGCTATCCCAGCTCTCAACATTAAAATCAGTACTTCGATATTCTCTAAAGTATGTGGATCTGGTACCTGCTCCTGATTTAGAGCAACAAGTATCTAAGGCTAATATAGACGTAGTTATTGCAGGTCATAAGCTGCAAAAAGAGCATATCCAAATTAGAATAGAAATTCCAAAAGATGGATTCATTAATGTTGTCCAGTTAATCGCTTCGGCTAAAGCTAAAATAGATGGTATTGAGACTAATGGGCTTGCTGTAGATATTGACACCATTGTTACTAAACAGGACCCCATTACAATTGGGGAACTACTTACAGAATTTGATGCCAAACTAGACAAAATACATCACATAAACAAATCAATGTTTTTTAACTGTATTACAGCTGAAACTATTGAGTCTCTGGAGCCGGTATATGAATGCTATACAAAATGACCAACAGCGAGATACTTTAACTCCGACATTAGCAGCCGGATTATTTGCGGCACTATTCTCAGCAGGTAATGTTTCTGCAGGTAGTATGCCATTATTACAACCAACCTATATTCGGATTGAAACAAGTGCTACTTATAATGATGTTATTTCTGATGAACGTGGTTTTATGTTAGATGAGTTTGAAAAAGAAGTTAGTAGATTTTATGCTCGTTTACTAGAAAGACAACAGCCGCTTGGAGAAGAATTTGAAAAGGTTTTGCATGAGAATCTTTGGGATTTGTACGAGAGTTAGAACAACTATTTAATGTCAATAACTTCAGAATCTATTCAGGATCAAATTCCTTATTATCTTACTCAGGAATCAAAAAATAACCTTGTTAGCGCTTTAAGAACTTTTCCTGACCAGATCAACTATTACGTTAATCTTACTTCTACAAAGATTTTACAGGGAGACAGTTGGACCTCAGTTGAGGTACGTAATTTTGCCACTGGAGAGAGAAAATTAGTCAAGGGTATCTTGCTTTCCAATACTTGTGATGTAGCGCCTGAAAATGTTCATATGCTTGCACCTAACCTTATTTTTTCACCAATAATAAGACTTAATCAATATTTAAATAGATTGCAAGCAGCAGGTGCTAATTCTCAGCAATTACAGGATAAAGCTACTGCTATCAGGAATCAGGAAGTTACTACCATATTTTATTTGCCACAGGGTGCAGGCCTTGAGGAAGAGTATATTGCTATATTGAGTGATGTGCATACTGTGCCTTATCCATCTTTTAACTCAATAAGCAACAAACAGAAACTATCGACATTAAGCCAAATTGGTTTTTACCTATACATACTAAAATTATCGATGCATTTTTGTCGTTTTCAAGAAGGGGTTGACCGATCATAGGATTAGTCATGATTTTGTTCTTATTTGACTAGTTAAATGTTGATAATTTGAACGTCTGCTTTGTGCCAAAAGTGGATATTCAGATATAAGATAGTTAAACATTACTAATTTATTAAGTTTTTAAATCTGAAATCCATATGACCATCCCACATTAATCCTATAGGCTTCCTTGTTTTGAATGCCCGGGAGATGTTGAATTGCCGGGAAGGCAAATGCGGCTAAAACAGCGTTATTCTCAGTAATCTTCAAACGTGATCCAAGGGTAATAAACAATGAAGTAACGCCACTGTTTCGTTTTACAGCGCTGTTCTCGTTGTCACGATCCTGTGTGATGAAATTGAACTCTAAAATGGGAACCAGTCTATTGTGCGGCTTATAACTTAAAGCCAGGTTTAACAATACTGAATTTCCACTTCGAAATTCATTTGCTCCATCAGTATTTATACGAGCCAGTGCATCGGCTGAAACACCGAGCATATCTCTGAAGTAATGTGCTGAATATCCCAAACCAAAAATGAAATCAGTAGATCCGCTTCCAGGCTGATTGTGTCCCCCTACTATTTCACCGACGTTGGTTCTTTGGGTGGTATTGCCACTTGGGAGCTTTATACCGGCTATCGCGGCAATGTTTTGATCTTCTCTCTGAAAGAATCTATAGCGACCCATAACTAATAAATCTCCTACTCCCTGCGATACATCAGTGGCTGAGATAGTATTGTTAGCAAGAGCGAAGCTATCACCGTTATCTTTAAAATTGGAGAAGCGACCAAGTGGAAGCTGAACACTTAAATCAATATTTGGTGTAATACCAAATGAAGCCCCAAGAAAGATAGTTTCTTCTACCGCATGTTGATGAACATTCTCGCCTTGTCCCTGAAACTGGAGCAATTCGGCATTCGAGAATAATTTGTATGCCCGACGATCGTAACGTATACCAACACCAACTCCACTAGAAATTTCAGCACCCACAGTATTTATTGTTGCAGCCCCGATACCTCTGACAGGCTCTCCATGTGCCCAACAGATTTTTATTGTGATAGTTGCAAGAATACAGACCAGAAAAAATTTGTTCCCTATGCTCAACATATCATTCTCTTTCGAAATTAAACGTGAAAATATCTTGGTATTGCAATTTAAAAATAATCTAACAATAAGTATTTAAAGTTGAGACTTATTATCATATAACCATTAACATAAAATATATTGGCACATAAGTTATATAACATATTAAATATAAACAATAAACATGTTGCCTTAATTATTTATGTATGAGGCCTGTAATATCAATTATAGTTGAGACTCATTTACAATATATTTGTATCAGTTAGTACTAATCTGAATTTCACTTAGTGCCAGAAGCGGGCGTTCAGAAATTTATCAACAAAACAGGGAACAATTATTCTAAATAACTATCTATTGTTTATCAGGTCTTAAAAGGAATAACGCAACAAGATAGATGCCTGATCATAAAGATCTATCGTTCCATGCAGAAAGGAGTACGTTTTAGAAGTATGTGTTGACTGTTCCTAACGTTAGGTATATTTTTAAATCATGTGTAGACATAGCAAGTCACTACTACGTACATCATTACTGATGCTAATGTTTTCAGTAGGGCCTTTACACGCGCAAATGTTATATGCGTGTGCTCAAATTGAGAAAGCAAGTAGTCTTGCCATACACAGCACAAGTGATGCGTCCAAGCATAATGCGGATTTGTGTAATGCCCATCAAAGTTGTGTCAACATAGATTGCGACAACGCACTTAATTCGAGTCAGGGTCGTTGTTGTGATGAATCTGCTGTATTAACGATTAATCCTGATCTGCAACAAAACATACCAGCCATTAATCTGGCAGAAGTGGAATCAGATGTTGATCCTCCCCATGTAATCTCCACAATTTCTGATTCTTTTCTATCACGGCAAGCTTTTGAAACATCCGTTGTATTCCCGCGAATTAATTCCGGTCAATCCGGTTCCAATACCTATCTAATTACGCATCGTCTGCGTATCTAGCCACATCTATTTTTGATTTTTGATTCTCAGTTTACTACTGAGATCAATATGGTTTGTATTTTCAATATTAGATGACACATATACCTGTGGCTGGAGAATCAAATGGATTACTCTTGCGTATGTTACAAGTTTATTAGTAAAAATCTAGGGTGCGTTCAAAGTAAGAGGATCGAACAGATTCATTGCTTTAGGAGCACAAGAAAAAGCATATCGGTTTTTAGTTTTCAGCGAACCGGTATTGTATGGGTACTATTCTTTTGCCTTCTGCTCTTTTCGAGGGAAGGCTTGGCAGTTAAAACCGTTTCTCCAAATAATGACCCACTGACGTTAGCTTCAGCAGTAACCCAAGCTGTCCGGGATAATCCAAATCTTGCGATGATGCAGGCCCGCTGGAAAGCGATGTCTGCAATTCCTTCGCAACTGGGAACGTTGCCTGACCCAACCATTAGCTTCGGGTCATTAAACTTACCCACTAATACATTTAACACAACTCAGGAACCTATGACCCAACAACAAGTGGGGGTCAGTCAGGCCATCCCTTTTCCGGGAAAACTAGGTCTTAAGGAAAAAGCTGCTGAATTTGAGGCTGAAGCAGCTTCAAATGATATTGATGAGACCCGTCTACGTTTAATTCGTGACGTGAAAGCTACCTGGTGGGTAGTGTTTTACCTGGATCGTTCTTTAGAAATTGTTGAGGCTAATAAAAGATTGCTTCGTCAGTTTATCGAAATTTCCCAAACTAAATATTCGGTGGGGAAGGGGCTGCAACAGGATGTGTTATTAGCTCAGCTTGAGTTATCACAGCTGCTGGATCAGGAGATACAACTGGTCGGAACACAACGCAATGAAAAAGTGCGTCTTAACGCATTGCTTGACCGGCCGGCAAATTATAGTTTCCTCCTGCCTAAGGAAGTTGATATGAGGCTACCAGATACTATACCCGAACCGGAACTCTACCAAATGGCAGATTCCTCTCGTCCTTTGTTAGCAAAACAGCGAAACAGAATTAGTGCTGCAGGTGCCAGGGTAGATCTTGCAAAGAAAGATTATTACCCGGATTTTGGATTGGGTGCTTTCTATGGTTTTCGTGGTGGTAATAATCCGTCAATCCAGGGAGGTGGACCACGTTCTGATTTTCTTAGTCTTAAGATAAGTATGAGCCTGCCTGTATTTATTGATAGCAAACAATCGAAAGCGGTGGTTCAGCGTGCTGCCGAACAACTCCAGCAGGAATATTCGTTGCAGGATGAATGGAGCCAGGTGCGGGCACAAATTTCTGCCGCGTTAGCTGATTATGAGCGTGCCCGGGAACAATTCATTCTTTTTGAAAGTGGAATTATTCCCCAGGCACGACAAACGGTAGCCTCCATGCTGGCAGGGTACCAGGTAAACAAAGTAGATTTTCTCAATTTAGTCCGCAGCCAGATCACACTATTTAATCACGAGACCAAATATTGGCGTGCGTTGGCTGAGGCCAAACAATCGTTGGCTAAGCTGGTTGCTGCCGTTGGCGAAGAAGGTGTCTATGAATAAAAAAATTCTTATAGTGGCAGCAATTATGTTGGCAATAGGAGTCATTGCCGGACTTTGGATGGCTGGTCAGACATCCGGTGAGTTTCCCTTTATTTCCGGGCAAGACTCCCAAGTCAAAAATGCTAATCAACCAGAACGTACGGTTTTATTCTATCGCAGCGCGATGAACCCAACAGTGACCTCAAAAGTACCTGCTAAGGATGCCATGGGGATGAATTATGTACCTGTATATGCCGACTCGGATATGGATGAAAATAGTGCGCCGGCGGGACAGGTAAAAATCGATCCGGTTGCGGTACAAAATATTGGCGTACGTACGGCAATCGCAGAAGAAAAGACACTGTCGCATATTATCCGGGCAATGGGTCGGGTCGATTTCGATGAGGAACGTATGGTACGACTGCATCCGAGAACGGAGGGCTGGATCCAAAAACTGATGGTTGATAAGACCGGACAGCGGGTCAAGAAAGGATCTGACCTTCTGACAATCTATTCACCTCAACTGGTGTCCAGCCAACAGGAATACTTGCTGGCCTTAAACAACCTCAGGGCCCTGGAAGAGAGTCCTTTCGTAGATATACAACAGGGTGCTGAGAATCTGGTGAAGAGCAGCCGCGAGAGATTGGAATTATTAAATGTGCCAGAACACCATATTCGTGAACTGGAAAAAACGCAGTCCATCAAGGAAGGCTTGCATATTCACACGCCGGCCGATGGAATCGTGATGAAGATCGGGGCCCGGGAAGGTCAATTTGTCACTCCCGCTACTGAACTTTATATGATTGCCGATCTCTCACAGGTCTGGGTTTATGCGGAAATTTACGAATATGAGCTGTCCTGGGTACAGATCGGGGACACCGCCAGAATTCAGTTGTCCGGAATTCCGGGCAGACAGTTCGAGGGACGTCTTGATTATATTTATCCTTACGCCGAATCTAAAACACGGACCATCAAAGCACGATTGGTATTTGATAATCCGGAACAGTTACTGAAACCGGGCATGTTTGCTGAAGTGACGATTTATGCCGGACAGAAAATAGAATCCGTAGTTATTCCGGATGCAGCGATAGTTCGCTCCGGTACCCGTGCACAGGTATTTGTTGTCCGTGAGGCAGGTAAGTTTGAACCCCGCACGGTCAAACTGGGTATTGTCTCAGAGGGACAAGTGCAGGTGTTAGAAGGCCTGAATGCCGGAGAGGAAATTGTAACTTCAGCTCAATTTTTAATTGATTCTGAGTCCAAGCTACGGGAAGCAACAGCAAAAATGCTTGAGCCACCGAAAGAAGATCAGATTAAGTCCTCAGGATCAAAGCATGATTAATTCCATTATCGACGGCTCCTTAAAAAACCGCTTTATGGTACTGATTGCTCTGGTGATTCTTACCACGGCGGGTATATGGATGTACCGGCATACCCCGTTGGATGCAATACCGGATCTTTCTGATGTGCAGGTTATCGTGTTTACCAAATTTCCGGGCCAGGCGCCTCAGGTAGTTGAGGATCAGGTCACTTATCCACTAACTACGGCCATGCTTGCAGTACCCAATGCAAAGGTGGTACGCGGTTATTCCTTTTTCGGGCTTTCATTTGTTTACATTATTTTCGATGATGGAACCGATATGTATTGGGCGCGTTCCCGGGTATTGGAATACCTTAACTATGCGAGTACACGTTTGCCACCAGGTGTGATACCAACCTTGGGTCCCGACGCTACCGGTGTTGGTTGGATTTATGAGTACGCTCTGGTAGATCGAACTGGTCAACATGATCTTGCTAAATTACGTTCGCTCCAGGATTGGTATTTGCGCTATCCATTGCAAACAGTTCCAGGCGTTGCGGAAGTTGCCTCCGTCGGTGGTTATGTCAAACAATATCAGGTAGTAGTTGATCCGAACGCATTGCTGGCTTATCACATTCCCTTATCTAAAGTGAAGCAGGCAATCAAGCGCTCTAACAATGATGTTGGGGGACGTATTATAGAAATGGCCGAGACTGAGTATATGGTACGGGGTTTAGGCTATATCCAGTCAATTAATGACATCAACACAATCCCGGTCGGCGTTGATTCTAATGGAACCCCTATACGAATTCAGGATGTGGCTCATGTACACACGGGCCCGGAATTACGCAGAGGTATCGTCGAATTTAATGGTGAAGGTGAAGTAGCGGGCGGCATAGTAATTATGCGTTTTGGTGAGAATGCCCTGGCAACAATCCAGGGCGTGCGGGCGAAATTAGATGAACTTAGAAAAGGTTTACCGGAAGGTGTTGAAATTATTCCAACCTACGATCGGGGCGATTTGATCGAACAAGCTGTAGCCACACTCAATGAGGCTCTGATAGAGGAATTTATCGTTGTCAGCTTAGTCATTATGTTGTTTTTGCTGCATGTCCGCTCAGCATTGGTAGTGATCGTAACGCTGCCAATGGGGATCCTGATTGCATTTATGATCATGTATTGGCAGGGGCTTAATGCAAATATTATGTCGCTGGGAGGAATCGCAATCATGATTGGCACGATGGTAGACGGGGCAATTGTGATGGTTGAGAATGCGCACAAACATTTTGCCGGAAAAGGCAGTGACCTTAGTGTGTCAGATCGCTGGGAAATAATTGGTAAATCTTCCCGGGAGGTTGGTCCTGCACTGTTCTTTTCATTGTTAGTGATTACAGTTTCCTTCCTCCCTATTTTTACAATGCAGGGACAGGAAGGTCGGCTATTCAAACCTCTGGCTTTTACCGCGACATACGCAATGGCAGGAGCTGCGTTATTGGCCATTACACTGGTGCCAGTGATGATGGGGTATTTCATCCGGGGAAAAATCAGAGATGAACATAAAAATCCGATCAATCGGTTTCTTCATAGTGTGCATAAACCAATTTTTAATATTGCTATTAAGTGGCGCTGGTTGACATTGTTGATAGCAATTCTGTTGTTAGTATTTACGATTTATCCGTTGTCGAAACTCGGTAGTGAGTTCATGCCACCCCTGGATGAAGGAGATATATTGTATATGCCAACCACATTTCCCGGCATCTCAATCACTAAAGCTAAAGAACTCCTGCAGCAGACTGACAAAATTCTGAAAACTTTCCCGGAGGTACATTATGTATTTGGCAAGATGGGGCGTGCAGAGACAGCCACTGATCCTGCACCCTTATCGATGATGGAAACAATAGTAAGACTCAAGCCCAAGGAAGAATGGCCTGACCCGAATAAAACCACACAAGAACTAATGAGCGAAATGGATACGGCAATCCGTTTCCCCGGCTTGTCCAATGCCTGGACCATGCCTATTAAAACGCGTATTGATATGCTTTCTACAGGAATCAAAACACCCGTTGGGATCAAGGTTTCGGGCCCGGATCTTTCAGTGCTACAACAGATATCAGGAGACATTGAACAGGCCATGAAAACCATGCCGGAAACTTTGTCGGCATTCGGCGATCGATCGGTGGGAGGTTATTTTCTTGATTTCGACATCAACCGGGAGGAGGCATCCCGCTATGGTTTAACAGTTGGTGATGTTCAGGATGTTATTCAAACTGCAATTGGCGGCATGAATGTTACAGAAACTGTGGAAGGGTTAGAACGTTATCCTGTTAATCTGCGTTATCCGCGAGAGCTTCGTGATAATCTGCAAACCCTGAAACGTGTCTTAATTGCAACTCCAACCGGCGTACAGATTCCATTAGCCCAGGTAGCAGAACTTCAACTTAATCGTGGAGCACCTTCCATCAAAAGTGAAGATGCCAAGCCTAATGCATGGATTTACGTGGATATAACAACTTCAGATATTGGCGGTTTTGTAGAAAAAGCCAAGAAAGTTTTGGAGGAAAAAATAGAAATTCCGCCTGGCTATACGCTTACATGGTCTGGGCAATATGAATACATGGAGCGCGCTGCTGAGCGCTTACGTATCATGGTTCCGGCGACGTTATTAATCATCTTCTTACTGCTATATTTAAATTTTCGTAACGTTTCGGAACCCGCATTGGTTTTGTTATCCATTCCCTTTGGATTAATCGGGGGGATCTGGTTAATTTACTTGTATGGCTTCAATATCTCGGTAGCAGTTGCCGTCGGCTTTATAGCTCTGGCTGGTGTCGGCTCGGAAGGCGGAGTCTTGGTGCTGACTTTTATTGATCAGGAAATTAAGAAATGTCAAAAAGACAAAAATGAACCTCTGTCACTTACTGAAATTATAGATGCTGTAAGTTCTGCCACTGCTATGCGTGTACGACCTGTTGTTATGACGACAGTTTCCACAATGGCGGGATTGATTCCTATCATGTGGAGCACTGGTGCCGGTGCTGATGTAACACACCGGGTTGCAGCACCCATGCTGGGTGGAATACTGAGTGCGACCATACTAAACCTATTGGTATTGCCGGTTATTTATAGCCTGATCTTGCAATTTAAAGAAGGACGCAGAAAAAAAGAAGAGTTAAAAAATCCTGATTCAAGTATGACATACAAGTCATAAGAAAGACCATATGCAGACAATGCACGTTGAGGCAAAAGAAATCCTTTTTCATAAACAATTCTTAAAACTTGTAGTTTGAACTGTCAATTAGGAGGATATGATGGATCATCAACATGAAAACCATGAGGGCGAAGATAAGGTTTTTCAAAAATCTAAGTATGTAAAGATCGGTTTCATTCTCATTATCTCTTATTTTCTATGGATGGAGCATCGGGCACATATAATCGAATTTTTACCATTCATATTACTTGCAGCGTGCCCGCTTATGCATGTTTTCATGCATAAAGGTCACGGGAGTTCTCACGAGAATGAAAAAAACGGGAAGGAGGGCTGATAATGGAACATGCATCCCATAGCAGTTATGGCCTGTGGTGGCTTGTTATCATTAATTCTTTAATTTTTATTATATTTGCCTTTAGTTTTACCAAGCCAAAAAGTTCCCGCGACTGGCGTTCATTCGGCAGTTTTGCAGCTTTTATCGTTGCATTGTTCACCGAGATGTATGGTTTTCCTTTAACTATTTATCTGTTTTTACCCTGGCTTACAAGTCATTTTCCTGGTATTGACTTTCTGGCCCATGACTCCGGACATTTATTAGAAGTGATGTTTGGTTGGCAAGGCAATCCCCACTTCGGACCATTTCATATTTTAAGTAATTTATTTATCTTAGGCGGATTCATCATGCTTTCCTCTGCCTGGCGCATCTTGTATCAGGCACAACGACATCATCGTCTTGCTACAGCTGGTATATATGAAAGGATACGACACCCACAGTACGTAGCATTTATTTTAATCATGTTTGGTTTTTTGCTGCAATGGCCGACAGTCATTACTTTGATTATGTTTCCTATCCTGGTCTATGTATATATTCGGCTTGCCAGGTCTGAGGAGCAAGACGCTATAGAAGAATTTGGTAACACATATTTGCAATACCGAGATCGAACCCCGGGATTCATACCAACTTTTAGTAAGGAGCAAAAGACAACGTGAGATAACTACATTTGTTCTACGTTATGTATCTCAATCAAGCTTAATATTTTTGACAGGTATGAAAACTATATGAATCAACATTCATCTACAAAGTCAGGAATGCACGACCATGACAAGAAGTGTGACGATAAACATCAAAATACTGATGTGCCATTAGTCACTAACGATCCGGAAGGCACAATTTATATTTGTCCAATGCACCCGGAGGTAAGGCAGCCCACTCCCGGCGATTGCCCAAAGTGTGGCATGGCGCTGGAACCAATGATGCCGTCTCTTGATGAAGAGGAAAATCCCGAGCTTGTTGATTTCCGACGCCGGTTCTGGTGGACGCTTCCATTGACTATTGTCGTAACAGTTCTGGCAATGGCAGGACATAGACTATTTCCTGACGGATTGCCAAACCAAAGCTGGATCGAACTTGTGTTAAGCACGCCTGTTGTGCTCTGGTCTGGCTCGCCTTTTTTTCAGCGCTGGGCAAAGTCAATTGTAAATCGCAGCCCAAACATGTGGACCCTGATCGGTACAGGAGTGTCTGCTGCATATGGTTACAGTGTAGTCGCAACCATAGCACCGGAAATCTTTCCGGCAACTTTCATGGAACATGGACGAGTCGGTGTGTATTTTGAGGCGGCAGCAGTAATTATATCGCTGACATTATTCGGACAGATTCTTGAATTAAGAGCACGTTCACAAACATCGGCAGCAATTAAATCTTTGTTGGGGCTTGCTCCAAAGACAGCACGCCGCATTAAAGATGATGAAAGTGAAGAAGATGTGCCATTAACCCAAGTCCATATCGGCGACAGGTTACGTGTGCGCCCCGGTGAAAAGGTACCGGTTGATGGCGTCGTTCTGGAAGGTGAAAGTGCGGTTGATGAATCAATGTTAACAGGTGAACCAGTCCCTGTTACGAAACGTCCGGGAGACAAAGTTATAGGAGCCACTATTAATTCCAGTGGCAGCTTAGTTATACGTTCTGAAAAGGTCGGTTCGCAAACCATGTTGTCACAAATCGTACAAATGGTTGCACAGGCACAACGTTCACGTGCACCGATGCAGCGGTTGGCTGATGTAGTGGCTGGTTACTTTGTTGTAATCGTAGTGGGGATTGCAATCCTTACCTTATTAGGTTGGGGGTTTTTTGGTCCGGAGCCAAGTTGGGTATATGGTTTTGTCAATGCAGTAGCAGTTTTAATTATTGCCTGTCCCTGTGCATTGGGACTCGCTACGCCAATGTCAATCATGGCTGCTACCGGTCTTGCGGCAACGCAGGGTGTCCTGTTTCGCGATGCTGCGGCAATAGAGGGGATGCGCAAAATAGATACGCTCATCGTTGACAAGACCGGCACCCTGACTGAAGGTAAACCTGCGTTTGACCGCGTCGTAGCTGCACCAGGTTTCAGTGATCAAGAGGTATTACAGATCGCGGCAAGCATTGATCAGGGAAGTGAGCATCCACTCGCACATGCAATTGTGGCGGAAGCTCATAAACAAGGTATCAAGTTGGACAAGCCGGATTCATTTGAATCTTCCAGTGGTATTGGTGTACGCGGCGAGGTATCGGGAAAACAGATTATTCTGGGTAATACGGCACTGATGGACACAGAAAATGTTGACTGGAACATACTGGCAAGCGAGGCGGAAACTCTGCGCAAAGAGAGTGCTTCCGTCATGTATCTTGCTGCGGATAAACAGTTGCTTGGCCTGGTCGCCGTATCAGATCCGATAAAGGCAACCACAATGGAAGCGCTGGAAACACTCAAACAAGAGGGGCTAAATGTGGTGATGGCAACCGGTGATGGCCTTACAACAGCTAAGTCAGTTGCAGCAAGATTAGGTATCGATGAAGTGTATGGCGAGGTCAAGCCAAAGGACAAATTGTCATTAGTTGAGCGTTTGCAAGCGCAGGGAAAGGTAGTTGCCATGGCAGGTGATGGTATTAATGATGCACCTGCTTTAGCCAAGGCAGATGTCGGTATTGCTATGGGTACCGGGACTGATGTAGCTATCAATAGTGCACATCTGACACTTGTAAAAGGGGACTTACGGGCAATTGCCCGGGCACGGGAAATTTCTGTTGCCACAGTTCGTAACATGCGACAGAACCTGGGTTTTGCATTTATCTATAACGCACTCGGTATTCCATTGGCTGCAGGTTTACTTTATCCATTCACAGGACAGTTGTTATCCCCAATGATTGCAGCACTCGCAATGAGCTTAAGTTCTGTGTCAGTGATTACTAATGCCTTACGTTTGAGAGGAACATATAAATAAGAAAAAGGTAGAAAGTTTTTTACTTACTAAATTAAAGGTAATGGTTATGTTAAGTGGACAGTTATTTTTGGGAACCATAATGATTGCGGGGACTGTTGTGTTTCACGTTGCAGTACTTGTTTATCTGGCAGGTTTATTAAAGCGGATGGCGTTGACGGTCGAGCATCTGCATACAATGGTTGGAACTACATACCTTATTATTTCTACCATATTTATAATTATCTGTATTCATACAATAGAAGCATGGTGCTGGGCAGCTCTTTATTTATACCTTGGAGAATTTACCAAACTTCATCAAGCATTGTATTTTTCAGTAGTTACATCCACTACGCTGGGCTACGGCGATATAACTTTATCTGAGCGGTGGCATGTTCTTAGTACTTTCGAAGCGATGGGAGGATTAATCTTATTTGGTACAAGTACAGCATTTTTACTGGGATTAATGCAAAATTTATTTGTTGATATTCCTAATACCAATGAAACTAAAAAGTAAGAAGGTCACGTACCAAGTATGGTGATCAACGCGAAAGCCACTTAGTATAAGAGAGACACAGAATATTCTTCTTCTGCTCAGTTGAATGTCCGCTTTGTGCCAAAAGCAGACATTCGCTATTACCATTATTTAGTACAGAAGCTAATTTCTTAATTTATCTGACTCAGGATAAAAGTGATGTTATACATTTCGTTACAGAAAACATTATAAAGATTGATCCTATGATCAAACAGAATAGTGCCGTAACCCAACCTACGAACCAAAATAACTTAGCCATTTTTCCTCCATATACCCTGTATGAGTAGGAATGACCTATTTAGTTCTGATTTGCTACTGTTATTCCTGCTATTACTTACATCCAGAATTGTTTTTAAACGTTTGCTCGTTCAGTCAAGGCACCAATTTCTACTACATCCGTTGAATAGCCCTCCAGGGTATTTGGAATTATTTCATTAGATTGTAGGCTGGACTTCGTCCTTTTGTGTGTGACGTATACTTTGATTACTTTTGATCCCGCATTCTTTCCCAGGCTAATTCCTATAACATTGGGTAGTCCAAACATTCTCTCCTCGTACTTTGAGATTGCTTCTTCAATTTTCATATATACACTCACTTAAAACTTAGACTACTCACCAGAAAAATTTTAAATATAGGCGTCTCCCTCCAGTAAGCTGCCTGGATTGGGTTAGCTGTCTGCTGGAGAGATTCACCGGTTAATAACACCAGGAAGAGCCTGGTGGCCCTAACCTGACTAAAAGGGAGTGGTCAGGTCAGGGTACTTCCCATATGGGATATACACTATAGATAACTAATTATTAATTTAGTTCACATGAAAATTAAATATTATTTATCCTTTGTGGTCATACTTGAAATCCTTCCGTTTGCCTCAATATATTTTTATGTCACATTATATTAAGAGGTTCAAAATGCCAAAAAAACAGTCATCACCTAAAATATCCACTTTAGCATCTGGTGTACTTACCGGAAGGATTAAGCCAACACCTGCTCAAACCAGAAGCCTGGCAGCATCTGCTCTTAGTCAGGACGAGAAAAAAGGAAACGCAAGACCTGCAAGAAGTAAAAAGTAGTTTACTTTAGATCTAAAACTACTTGCCGGGTCACTGCAGAAGCCGGGATTCTGATAAATCCGGATGCCTGTATATTGTCATCTGAATCTATATCTCCAACGTTGGGAGCAAGCATTTTTGTATTCTTGTTTTCCGCAACTAACCACCCAACTGAACAACATTTCATAAGCTTTAATGGTTGTAAATCATCAAAGAACTGCCTCCTGGTATAGGTTATATGCTATCTTCCCACTCTATCAGAACAAGCTTCAGATTCTTCATTAATTACCAAATCCATTTTCGTTTTATCCCATCCTGAACCAGCTTCTTAGCTCTTTCCATTTTGGGTTTACACAGACAGAGATTACATTTAAGTAAATTTATGTCTTTATTGAATGTCTGCTTTGTGCCAATAGCGAACGTTCACTTCTGTCCATACTTCACCTTCATCTGGTTCTCCAAAATACTGAGTATTATATTTTACAGACTATGTTCCATAGACCTCTCTCACCGCAGTTTTGCCTCCATCAGATGAATTTGATTTATTAGTAAATTCTATAAATTTATCGTAGTTCTGAGATAATGAATTAACGATAAATTATGCCAAGAATTACTACTAAATATGCTTTAATAGAGAAAAATGAAGAAGGTAATAGTTTGCTAGATAAAATACTCGAAGTACCTCAATGGGCATGGCGTTCATGGCCCATTATTATACCTTTAGCCTTGTTCGGTATTCACCTAACCTTAATCTTTAAATTTGGCTTTCAGACTAAAAATACAAACGAAACTATTTCCCTTATTACATCAATTTTTGGCGGATTAATAATATTATGGTCAATTGATTCTACAATAGGAATTATAAAAGGAGGATCTATTAGCTCAATGGTTATAAGCTACTTAAAAGAGCTTCCAATAATCAGGAAAGATATAAAAGTAAAAGCAACTGGACAATCAATGTCATGTAATACAGGAGATGTAGGAATAGGAACAGGCCATTTAAATCCACAAACTATAGAAGAAAAGATTAAATATCTTCAAATACAGATAACCAGTATAAAAAATGATCTTGAGAAACAAGCAAAAGATCTAAATGAGAAAATAAGTACCCTATCAAAAGAAACAAATACAAGAATTAGGGAAATAGAACTCTTACTAAAAAATGTTGAAACAAAGGTAGAAAAAGTTACCTTTGGAAATATAAAAACTCAACTACTCGGTGTTATGCTATTGATTTATGGGGCAATATCAGGATATTTAGCCCAAGTGATATTTTGAGCGTCTGCTTTGTGCCAAAAGCGGACGTTCGTTTAAAAGTATCAGATCCGTTATATTTATACTAGCCACAAATGATTCATGACAACTACTTGTCGTTGGTTTCCTCAAAACTCTAAGATCACAAAACTTTTGTATTGGTTTTCTGTAGATTCCAACTCCTCCAGAACGAAAAGATTGCGGGAAACACTATTAAAACTAGTAAGAGGGCAGAACCAATGCCACCCAGCATAGGTGCCGCGATACGTTTCATCACATCGGCACCGCTACCTGTACTGTACATGATCGGAATCAGCCCCATAAAAAGTGCAAGACCAGTCATAAGCATTGGTCGAATACGTTGGCTTGCACCTTCGACAATCGCATCACTAAGATTGTCTTTCGTCGCGAGCAAACCTTCATTCACACTTCGGCGCCAGGAAAGATCCAGGTAAAGCATCATTAAGAGGCCTAATTCTACCGACAATCCGGCAACGGCAATCATTCCAACAGCCACTGCCACACTAAGGTTGTAATTAAGTGCTGCAAGTAGCCAGATGCTGCCAATAAGCGAGAATGGCAGCGCAGTCATTACAATAAGCGTTTCGGTTATTGACTTTCGGTGCATGTAGAGCATGAAGAAAATGACAAAGATTGTCAGTGGCACTAAAATCATAAGGCGAGCTTTCGCGCGCTCAAAATAGGTAAACTGCCCTGCCCAGTCGAGGCGATAACCGGCTGCTATGTCAACCTTTTCCGATACGACGTTCCGTGCTAATTCTACATAATCTGCAATTCCGATTTGATTATTTACATCAACAAACACGAAGCTGACAAGTTGTCCATCTTCGTTACGCAGGGCAGGTGGACCGGTACGAAAAACTATATCGGCCACTTGTGTAATCGGAATCTGTGCACCAGTAGAAGTGGTCACGAAAACGCGTTCCAATGCTTCAATGTTATCGCGGTATTCGCGAGCATAGCGTACAAGAATACCGTAACGTTCACGACCTTCAACCGTTTCACTGACTCTTGTTCCACCCATTGCGGCCTCGATGACGTTTTGCACGTCACCGACGTTTAAGCCGAATCGCGCAGCAGCTTTACGGTTTATATCGAAATCCAGAAAGTATCCACCTGTTGCCCGCTCTGCAAATGCACTGCGTGTATATGGTGCGGTACGTTTATCTGCAAGCAAAGCGTGTTCTATGTCCACAGCTGTGCGTTCAATCGTCGCAAGGTCCGGACCAAAAACTTTGATACCAAGTGATGAGCGAATACCGGTTGCAAGCATTTCGGTTCGAGTCTGTATTGGCATCCACCAGATGTTAGGCATACCCGGGAAACGCATGGCGATATCCATTTCACCAATGAGTTTGTCCCATGTCATACCCTTCCGCCATTCACTTTCTGGCTTTAGCATAATATTAGTTTCAATCATGGACAATGGAGCCGGGTCTGTGGGGCTGGTACTACGGCCCAATTTGCCAAAAACTCGTTCTACCTCAGGAAATTTCTTAAGTTCCCGGTCCATCGTTTGCATAACGCGAGTTGCTTCCTCAATGGAAACACCAGGTAAGGTTGTTGGCATGTAAAGAATGTTTCCCTCATTAAGTGGCGGCATGAATTCGTTGCCGAGACTTTTATATACGGGAACGGTAACTACCAGAGCAAGTACCGAACCAATTACCACAGGCCAGCGCCAACGCACAGCAAATCTCACAACCGGAACATACACCGCCTTTAGTGTTTTATTCAAGCGGCTTTCATCTCCGCGGATTCGACCTTTAATTAAAAGAACGGCTAAAGCTGGAATCAATGTTACAGAGAGTAGGGCAGCGAAGAACATTGAATAGGTTTTAGTAAAAGCTAATGGTTTGAAGAGACGACCTTCCGTGCCTTCAAGTGCGAACACTGGTACGAACGAGACAGTAATTATTAACAAGGAAAAAAATATGCTCGGCCCGACTTCTTGCATGGCTTCAATAATTACTTTTATTCTCGATTCGCTGTCTAATGTTTTTCCATGCAGTCGTTTATGAATGTTGTCAATAATAACAATTGCCGCATCAACCATTGCGCCAATCGCGACCGCAATGCCACCAAGAGACATGATATTTACTGTCAGCCCCTGGTAGAACATAGGTATGAAAGAAAGCAGAATTGCAGCAGGCAAAGTTAAAATAGCAACGAGTGCTGAACGCACGTGTAACAAGAACAACCCAATTACGAGTGAGACAATCAATATTTCTTCAAATAACGTATTTTGAAGGTTCTCAATTGCATTCTTGATTAAGTTTGAGCGATCGTATACTGGAACGATCTCAACACCGGGTGGCAAGCTCGTCTTTAAGATTTCAATTCGTTTTTTTACACGGTCAATTACATTCAGGGCATTTTCACCGTAGCGCATTACAACAATGCCACCTACTGTGACCCCTTCCCCATTTAGATCGGCCTGGCCCCGCTGCAATGCTGCACCAAGACTGACATCTGCAACGTCAATTATTCGGATAGGAACACCACCATCTCCGAGACCAATCACTACTTCTTCCAGATCAGCTACTGACTTTACGTATCCACGACCACGTATAAATTGTTCGTGCCCTGCGATTTCAAGTACACGTCCGCCCACATCGCTGTTGGATTTACGCACTGCGCTGATTACTTTTTGCAGTGGAATCCCGTAAGAAGCAAGTTTGTTGGGGTCAATGTTGATTTGATATTCTTTGACGAAACCACCAACGGAGGCAACCTCAGCAACACCTTTTACTGCTTCAAGTGCATAACGAAGATTAAAGTCCTGAAGACTGCGAAGCTCTGCCAAATCCTGGTTTCCACTCTTGTCGATCAGTGCATATTGATAGACCCAGCCGACCCCGGTAGCATCAGGTCCTAGTGTTGGTCGAACCCCATCAGGAAGTTTTGGTGTAGCAGAATTAAGATACTCCAGTACGCGGGAACGTGCCCAATACATGTCCGTTCCATCTTCAAAAATTACGTATACAAAAGACAACCCCATGAAACTTTGTCCCCGAACAAAACGTACTTCAGGTGCTGCCAGCAATGTTGTCGTGAGCGGATAGGTGATCTGATCTTCAACCAGATCAGGACTGCGTCCGGGCCAGTCAGTAAATACAATAACCTGCACATCTGAGAGATCGGGAATAGCATCAAGTGGAGCATTTACCAGTGAGCGATAACCCCAGAAGGATGCGACAATTACCAACATTATTGTAGGCAGCCAATTGCGTGCAGAAAATTCAATCAGTCTCTCAAGTAGGCCGTTTTTCCGGACGTTTCCGTTTGTGCTTACCATTGTTTCACTCCCGTTTTGAGACGAGTTTCGGCAGCTATGAGAAAGTTGCCTGAAGTCACGACAGTGTCCCCGGGAGAAAGTCCCTCAAGCACTTCTACAAACCCCTGCGCACGACGTCCGACTTTGATCCACACCGGTTTCAGGCGGCCTTCTCCAAGATCTATAAATACCACGCGGCTTTTACCTGCGATGATGATCGCTTCTTCCGGCACACTGAGGCGATCTCCTAAATCAACTTCAAGAGAAACTTCGGTATACATATCAGGCTTAAGGTCGCCGGTAAGATTATCCAGAGACATCCGGATTCGCCCGGTTCGGCTGTCACCTTTAAGATACGGATAAACATATTCCACAATTGCCGGGTAACTTCCTTGTCCCGGTAAATACGGTAAACTCACCTTTGCTTTCATTCCTACATGAACAAGTTCCAGATCAGCTTCAAAAACTTCTGCCTCAATCCAAACTCGTGACAAGTCGGCAATGGTAAGGAGTTTCTGCCCCATACGTGCTGCACTCCCATCAGTAATATGGCGTTCGATCAGAGTTCCGGTACGTGGCGCGTAGATTGAAATGTAATCTTTCGGAGTACCGCGCTGTTCCAAAGCTTGTATTTCTCGGTCTGACATGTCCCACAGCGCTAATCGTTGTCGAGATGCACGTAGCAGCGTGTCCTCCGATTTTCGGTTCTTGCGGTGCTCTAGTGTCTGGAGATATTCTTGCTGAGCTGCCAGAAGTTCCGGACTGTAAACCGTAAATAAGACCTGACCTTTCTTGATGGGAGCACCCACGTAGTTTGCTTTCAGATCACCTATGTAGCCATCAAATTTGAGCGTAACATTCGATAATAAGCGCTCATCAAATTTCACTTCTCCTACTGCCCGAATTTTTTTTACCAGATTTTTGTTTGTTACTTTGCCGGTTTTTACCCCGATTATTTGCCAACGTCGGCTATCAATAGTAATAACATTGCTGGAATCTTCAGTTTTTACGGCTGCACGACCAATAGATTTCGCACCGGCTGCAAGCGTTAAACCTTTCCTGTCGGTTGCAAGATCAAATTGCAAACGTTGATCTCCGTGCTTTGAATCTTTAACCTCGATTGTAAGTGGCCATTCACCTCGCATTGGTAACTCTATTTTTCCTTCGTAATGCCCGGGAGTAGTTTTCTGTAAGCCTGCAGGTCTGCGCATCGCAGGCATAGCGCCCATAGCTGGCATTTCTGCATAAGCATTGATGGCAACATCGGATACCGGAGCTCCACCAGTTTCCCTGAGCTCAATGATCAAACGGTTCTCTCCTACCAGGGGGGTTGTAGGATCCGTCGTAACACCAATTTCTAATTCACCTATTTGGTAACGAGGCATATCATTTTTGGTTGTAGTAGATTGAATTTCAGATTTTAGTTCTGACTTGAAAAAATAAACTCCACCAAAAATAATCACCATGGAAATGAACCCGGCTATCCAAAGAGTTTGTTTTGATGTGTTCATTGCTGTACTCCAAGGTGTGCTTGTAATGATGGATTAAGTGAGTTACCAGTCCAACGCTCCAGTTCAGCAAGACGCCTGACATAGTCGGCACGTGCGCGTGCCAGGGCAAGCATCGTATTTAATTCTCGTTGTTCGGCGATAATGACATTGAGAAAGGCGCCGGTACCGCTTTGATAATCAGCGACGGCTGCCTCCAGGTATTCCTTTGCAAGCGGGACCAGCTTCTCGTCAAACAGCTCGACGGATTCATGTGCTTCCATTACTTCAGCTCTGGCCTGGGCAAGATCTGCCAGCAAATTAGCCCGACGCTCGATAAGAGAAAACTCTACCCGGCGCTCTTCTGCACGCGCACGACTGAGTTCGGATTTTCGCTTACTACGATCTAAAGGTATGTTGATTGAGGCGCCAATTACAAAACGCTTGTCAGTGTCATTCCAGAGACTGTTGTAGCCAACGCCTACCTGAAAGTCCGGAAAGAAGGCTTTTTTTGCCAGAGTGATTTGGCTGTTAGCAGCTAATATTTTTGCATCCAGCCGGGCAAGATCCGGGTGTTGAGCCAACGCCAATTCTCGTAGGATCTCAAGGGGCGCCGGAATTGGTAAGAGCTTGATAGGCGCTGCTTTTGGCAGCGGTGTCTCAGGCTCACGATTAAGTAACGCATTAATGCGAGCTTGTACTGTTGTTTGTACCTGGGTAAGGCGCAACTTATGATTATCCAGATTAGTACGCTCGACCTCTGCCTGGAGTACATCCTGCTTAAGAGCTTTACCTACCGCATAACGGGTTTCAGCAGTGGCAATCAGATCATTAAGCAAGTCATGCGTAGCATGATGAATATCCAATGCCTCATCGACAAAACGCCATTCTGCATATGCCGATTTTGTTTGTGCAATGACTCGTAGTTTCAGGGCATCAACATCACGATCAGCTGCAACCGCTTCATGACGGGCAACTGACTCCCGTGCTGCCAACGTACCTGGCCAGGGAATTTTTTGACTGAAATCGATCTTCTGGTCCAGTCCTGTGTCCGACCCTGATGTAAGTGGTGCAGTACCGTAACTTAGTCTGGGATCTTCAAGTGACCCTGCGGGGTCAATCCGATAGGCCGCTGCTTCTGCGGCAGCATGCAATGAAGCTAAACCAGGGTTAGCCTTTATAACCCATTCCGCTAATTTCTCAGCAGTTAAGTGTTGGTCAGTTTCAACACCATTGACCTTATGTAAGAGTGGGTCTCCCCAAACAGAAGAGCTGCCGAGAATTATCCCGGCACTGATTACAACTACAAATTGTGTAGGTATAGTAAACATATACCATCTCCTTCTTATTCTTAAACATCAGAAATACGATAAATCTCAATTTCAGCCGGATGCCGAAACCGAAACTCAGTAATCAAGAATAGAAATGGCTAGATACGCAGACGTTGTGTAATAAGGTAGGTATTGGAGCGGGATTGACCAGCAAGGTTGGTGCGTGGAGGTACTATATATGCTACGAATTGTTGCCGGGGGGCAAAATCAAGCGCTGTTGCTATTGCCTGGGGTGGATCAATATCAGATTCAACAACCGAATTAATAGCTGGTATGTTTTGCCGTAAATCCTGGTTGGTACTTAGTACAGTAGATTGCTCAAAACACGAGTCCTTGCCTAATTCGAGTACATCGTCGGGATCCATATTGACGCAATCCTGATTAGTTTTACAGCTCTCCGTAACATTCATGACCATGTCCATGGTCACGCATGCAAACACTGTTTGTGCCTGCAAAGGACCAACCACCAGAAAAATCAGGAGTAGCAGTGAGCGCAGAAATGATCTGTTATGTCTGAACATATCGCTTTTTATATCATATAGATCAGTATTGTCAATGAAATAGTGCATGACACAGTAATAGATTTATCGACATATTTTTGAAATGATGAAGAGGCAAATATGTATATTTTGAACGTCTACTTTGCTCTACAAAGTAGGCACTTTTATATATCAATGTGATAATAAAAGAATGAAAAATAATTGCTGTAACAATGATTCAGTTGATATTTCTGTATTGCAAAAGCATCAACGAAGAATATTATTTTCGGTGTTGCTAATTAATACGATGACTTTTGTCATGATGATTACAGCTGCAAGATTCAGCGGATCATCATCCCTGTTATCCGGAGCTCTGGATAACTTTGGTGATGCTCTGACATACGCACTGAGTTTTGCAGTGATTGGTTTTTCCAATACTGTAAAAGCGAAGGTGGCCCTATTTAAAGGATTCCTGATTATGGGCACTGCAGTTATCATTGCATTTCAGATCGTATGGCACTTATTTCATATGGAAACACCTCTATTTGAGACGATGAGTATTGCTGCAATTATAAATCTGGCAGCCAATTCCCTCTGCTTGGCACTTTTGTATCGATATAGACATAGTGATGTAAACATGTCTTCTGTATATGAATGTTCACGAAATGATGTTTTTGAAGGATTCGCTGTTATCGCTGCCGCTTTATTTGTTTGGGCATTTGATTCAGGGTGGCCTGATATTCTGATTGCCTTTATTTTACTTATTCTGTTTTTGCGATCTGCTGTCAACGTGCTTCATCAAGCATGGCAACGTCATGTTTAATATTGCCTCTTAAATGTCTGCTTTGTGCCAAAAGCGGACATTCAGTAATAACTGCGATGAGTCCTGTTTAACCCATCTATATTAGTTCCACAAGAGCTAACCCTATTGAATGGATCGATAGTATTAATTTGTCACTGTATTAATAATCAATTAGATCTATCAACGAGTACGAATGTAGAGGATACAGAGACAAGATGAAGGATATGACGACTCCCTAAAACCCGAATGGGTTTATTTCCATTAATGCAATCACATAAGCCGTTTTATTTGGCTATATTCCCCGCGGGTTTGAATCGTCACAGTGACTTCCACGTCACTTCGATTTCTCCAATACCAGCCATGTGCCCCATCGGATACTGACGTAAATTTGCCGGATTGACTCGTTTCAGCTCGACCCTTTTGGTAGCTATGTGCCTTTCCATCAACATCATCTGTGTGAAGATCTGAGTTCAAATGCCCCTGGTAGACTTCCCAAGCGTAAAATGCTGTTTCACCCTTTTTCATTACGAGCTTCACTTCCGCAGCTTCGTCCGGTGCCAATGTCACACTCATCTCGTCCCGCCATGTATCCGATTGAGATGGAGCTGACTCAACTTTGGTTTCTGCCTCTGTTGAGGCTTGGGTGTCGGACACACTGTTTTCAGTTAGAGTTTCATCAGCTTTCGTTTCCTGGGCCAGTTGCTGCTTGATCTCTCCCATCTTGGTCAGACCCAGCATGCTGCCAATACCTGTCGGGTCAATAGCATATTCAGCCGGCAGAACGACCATTACGAGAAGCGTTACTGCTACCGCAATTGCAATAATTGTGGAGCGAATAAGCTGACGACTGGTTGGTAGCTCAGCACGGGTAGGCATATCATTATTATGCATTTTTGTGTCCTCTTATGAGACGGAATAGCCGGTGAGCTGATAGCCAATCAACAAAAAACCTGCAGCCATTATGAAAGTGTTGATAGTGTAAGCGTGTTTGAAAAAACTTGACGTTTGGCGCCAAAAACTCATCACGATCAGGATAGCCCCAAGGGCGAGCAATTGCCCGACCTCAACGCCCACATTGAAGGCGAGGAGATTTGGTAGCAGGCCGTCCGGTGAAATCTCATACTCGAGAATTTTAGAAGAGAGGCCGAAACCGTGACAAAAACCAAAGATCAAGGTTGCGAGCTTCGTATTTGGCTGAAACCCAAACCACCTCTGGTAAGCTCCCATATTATCAAGGGCCTTGTAGACGATTGATAATCCAATAATTGCGTCTATGATATAGCTGTTAATACCAAAATTAAAGTAGACGCCCGCCAGCATTGTGGTTGAATGACCAATGGCGAAAAGGCTGACATAAATGGCAATATCTTTCATCTTATAAAGAAAAAAGATTACACCCAGGAGGAACAAAATATGGTCATATCCGGTTACCATGTGCTTAGCACCAAGATAGAGAAACGAGATTAGTTTGATTCCCGTAATTTCCTGAATATAGCCCTTGTCACCGGCGGCAACGCCGTGTGCAAAAGCTTCGCCAGAGACCATTAAGATTATGACCAAAAGAAACAGCACAATAATAGAGGATTGTGTCTTCAAAATACTTAGTGCAGGGAGGTAAGTCTTATTGGTAGTTGATTCATTCATACTCACATAACGGATTTCTGTGAAAAGTACTGAGGAGGGATTGAATGTCTACTTTGTGCCAAAAGCGGATACTCGATGTAGTTTTGTAATTAATATAAGCTAAAGCTTTATTTGTTTACTTGACGACGCACCTATAACCTCAATACCTTTCATACCTCTGATTCCTTCCAGAGGAATCATAACTTCATAAGGGCCTTTAGTAGGCAAGCTAATACGGGAAAGACATCCAACAACTTCTATTCCCCAATATTGAGGTCGTGTAAAGTGGACCCTGGGAATTAACCTTACCTCTATATTTTCATGTGGTTTTGTTCCAGAAACAAATAAAATATACGTATTATTTACGGTTCCGGGACGTATTTCAGTTGCTGAAAAATCTATGATCTTGCATGTTTCACAAGCGGGTAGTTCCGTAAATTCTGTATCCATTTTTTACCTCCCGAAAAGAGAAATTATACGTCCTCGGATTAATCCGTACCAAAGATAGGCTTTAATTAATATTAAAACTCTTGTAAATTTAATACTTCAATTTTGGATGGAAGTAGGCAATGACCAGAATCATCTTGGAATCGACATTAACTTGTCCTGCGTGCAGCTACGCCAAGACCGAAACAATGCCAACGGATGCTTGTCAGTGGTTCTATGAATGTGAGCAATGTCATACAGTGATAAAACCGAAATCAGGAGATTGCTGTGTATATTGTTCGTATGGTGATGTGCCTTGCCCACCTATTCAAGAAAATGGAAAACATAGCAGTTGTTGCAGCTAATTAGTATAGGTAATTTATTTGTGATTCGAATGTCTGCTTTGTGCCAAAAGCAGACATCCAAATACGTAAAAAATATTAAAGGTACCTAAGAGATGGTCTGCTCTGAGGTATCATAGATATATTTATGATACTTGGAAGACAATTTAGGAAAGAGAATGGTTGACCATCAGCATATCCACATAGATCAAGATTCCGGCGATACTCGTGTGTTTTGGGCAATAGTAGTTAACGGGCTATTAACATTTGTACAAATCATTGGCGGAATCATTTCTGGTAGTCTGGCTTTGATTGCAGATGCTATTCACAATCTGTCAGATGCTCTTGCACTAGTGGTCGCATTTGTTGCTCGCAAAATTGCCAGAAAACCTGCGGACAAACAAATGACTTATGGATATGGTCGCGCAGAAATCGTAGCTGCTCTAATAAACTACACAACACTGATTGTCATTGGACTGTACCTCACCTATGAAGCGATATTTCGTTTTCTTAACCCTACAGGAGTTGATGGATGGATTGTTGTGATTGTTGCTGGTTTCGCCTTCATAGTTGATTTAATCACAGCTCTATTGACTTTTAGTCTATCTAAAAAAAGCATGAATATTCGTGCTGCGTTTCTTCACAACGTAGCAGACGCACTTAGTTCAATTGCTGTTATTGTAGCAGGGGTATTGATTCTGCTTTATGACTGGCGTTTGGTTGATCCTGTGGTTACCTTACTCATAGCAGGATACATTCTTTGGCATTCGTTTATTGAGATCGGTGATGTTATAAGAATCCTGATGCTTGGTACTCCGCCTGATATTGATGTAGCAAAAGTACTGGGGCGGATTCGTATGGTTACAGGTATTATTGGTATTCATCATGTTCATTTATGGCAAATGCAGGAGAAAGAAAATGCACTTGATGCCCATATTGTGATTGAGCAGGATAATTGGGAAAATAATGGTGTCATCAGAGAAACTGTAAAATCTATACTTAAAAATGATTTCTCTATTTCCCACACAACTTTGGAAATAGAATGTTCTACACATACGTGTGATGATATTCAAACGATTGGACATTGAGAATTTTAAGCAAATTTTAGCTTTTTAGACATTCATATACAGTTGTCCGTTCCCAAGTGCACATTTTGTTCCAGTTGTTGGCATCAGATATGAGAAACAGTTACTATTGCTAATTATTGTGTCCTTAAATCTGAAACCCATATGACCATCCTACATTGACTCTATACGCTTCCTTATTCTGAATCCTCGGCAAATTTTGAATGGCTGGAAAAGCAAATGCGGCTAGAATGGCATTGTTTTCAGTGATTCTTAAACGCGTTCCCAGAGTTATAAATAATGATGTAACACCACTATTTCTTTTTACTGCTTTATTTTTATTATCTCGATCTCGTGTAATAAAATTAATAACCCATTAATATATAAGAATAAAATTATTATTACAGAATTAATGTAAAGTGCTTATAGCTTTATTTGTCATTGAGACGCATTTACATTATTTATTGTAATAAAAATTGAGGTCTTGTGAATCTGATATTTAAGTAAGTACTAGTTGAGATTTACGTGAAGCATTAAAAAAGGTGTAAAACATAAACACCCTGATTTTAGCTTTGTACAATTAGAAAACATTGAAGATCAGCTATATATTATTACTCAATCAGTATATTTATTTTTAGTAGTTTGTATCTGGTGTTTTATTTTTGATTCTGATACTTCGACGTTTTGTCCAGGCTTCCTGTAATTTGTCTTCCCAAACATATAGAGTAGGCAATACAAGAAGCGTCAAGGCAGTAGAAGCAATAAGACCTCCGATAACCACAGTCGCTAATGGTTGTTGAACTTCAGCTCCTGCAGAAGTGGAAAGGGCCATGGGCAAAAAACCAATGATGTCTGTTAAGACAGTCATAAGAACAGGGCGCAAACGAATCATGGCGCTTTTTGAGGCTGCCTCTTCCGCTGAAGATCCCTTTTTTCGAAGGTCTAGTACATACGACATCAACACTACACCATTCAAAACTGCAATGCCAAAAAGTACGACAAATCCAACTCCTGCTGAAATAGAAAAAGGCATACCCCGAATTGCCAAAGCAAGGATTCCTCCGGTCGCAGCCAGAGGGATATTTAAGTAAATAAGTATTGCTGGCCTAACAGAATTAAAAGTGGAATAGAGCAAAACGAAAATTAAAAATAGTGCCAGGGGCACCACGATTGCCAGTCGCATAGAAGCTCGCTCAAGTTGTTCGAATTGCCCACCCCACTCAATCCAATATCCTTTAGGTAACTTTACTTGTTGCTCGACTGCTTTTTGTGCATCAGCAACGAAGGTAGCAAGATCACGTCCCCGTACGTTGGTCTCAACTGCCAGCCGCCTATGAATATTTTCCCGACTAATTTGGGCAAGGCCTGTTTCGACCCGAATATCAGCAAGTTGATTGATGGGAATCATACGCCCTTGTGGATCAGCGACCCGGATATCCTGAATCCGTTTAAGGTTTTTTCGATCATCAGGACTAAAACGAACCTGTATTGCAAAACGACGGTTCCCTTTCACAACTTGTCCAACTGTGCGTCCACCCATGGCTCTGACGGTATCAAGAACTTGTGAGACATTAATCCCATAACGGGCGATTGCATCCCGATCAATGATCACACGAAGATAGGGAAGTCCCGCAACTTGCTCAGCTTTTGTATCTGCAGCACCCGGTACACCAGAGACTACCTGCACAACCTGGTCTCCAAGGACCTTAAGCTGATCCATGTCTTCCCCAAAGATTGAAATAGCAATTTCCGACCGTACGCCGGCAATGAGTTCCTGAACACGAAGCTCAATGGGTTGCGAATAACTGAACTTGGTTCCCGGAATAGCCTTTTTCAGTGCTGTATTGTAGGCTTGAATCAATCCATCTTTGGTTTTAGCCGTGGTCCATTCATTATCCGGTTTTAACAAGACATAAATATCACTGATTTCTACACCCATAGGGTCTGTAGCAATTTCGGGGCGACCTGTCCGGGAAATTACCGAGGTGACCTCAGGAAACGTTTTCAGAACTTGTTCAATACTGGTGGTATTTACCACCGACTCTTCAAGAGAGACGCTGGGTAATCGCCAGGCCTGTATGGCAATGGAACCTTCATCCAGTTTAGGAATAAATTCTGCGCCCATAGTAGAAGCTACGCCTAAGCTTCCGGCAAAAAGTACTGCAGCGAGCCCACCGGTAATGACCGGATGACGCATGGTACGAGTCAACAAGGGACGGTAGATTCGCTTTGCCTGCTTCATAATCCAAGTTTCTTTTTCTTTCCCACTTTTTCGAAGAAAGAAGCTGGCCAGGACTGGTGTCAGCGTGAATGCTAAAACCAGTGATGCAACCAGGGCAAAGATCACGGTATAAGCCATGGGCGTAAACATCTTGCCCTCAATTCCCTGAAGCGTAAGAATGGGTAAATACACTATGATAATAATTCCCACAGCAAAGAAGATGGGGCGTAACACTTCACGACCCGACTCCCGAACGATGTCATTCATCTCGTCAGTCGTTAACTGAGCGTAGTTCTGCGTTTTCTCTCGACGCAGAGTGATGTGCCGAATGATGTTTTCGATCATGACAACCGCACCATCGACAATGAGACCAAAATCTATCGCCCCCAGGCTCATCAGGTTCCCGGAGATCTTGGCAGAAACCATTCCGGTAAACGCTACCATCATGGACAAAGGAATCACAATTGCTACTATGAGTCCCCCACGAAAATTCCCCAAAAGTAGCAACAAAACGGCCACAACGAGAATCATCCCTTCCGTAAGATTGTTCCGAACCGTATCGATAGTTTTTCGTACCAAATCTGTACGGTCGTAATAAGCATCAATCGTTACCCCTTCAGGCAGAGACTTCTGGATTTGTTCGAGTCTGTCTTTCACCCGGTTCACGACAACCCGACCATTCTCACCAACCAGTAGCATAACAATACCTGTAACAACCTCCCCTCTTCCATCCCGGGTGACCGCACCCTGGCGAACCATTGGCGCAAACTGTACCTTGCCCAGGTTACGAATATAAATCGGTGTGCCATCATTCCGGGTAGCAACCACGATATTTTCAATATCCTGGAGCGTCTGGATCAGCCCTTCTCCACGAATCAGGTACTGTTCCTGAGCATGCTCAATATAGGCGCCCCCGGCGTTTGCATTATTTTGTTCAATAGCTGTAAAAATTTTTCCGATATCTAAATCGTATGACACCAACTTCGATGCATCGAGCTGGATTTCATAAGTTTTTACCTCTCCACCATAGGTGTTTACCTCAATCACTCCGGGAACAGAACGAAGCTGAAAAGCAATATCCCAGTCGAGGATCGCTCTCAGATCCATAAGCGAATGATCTTCTCCCTTGACCTCAAACTGGTAGATTTCGCCCAGGCCAGTGGAGATAGGGCCCATTTCGGGTGACCCTAATCCTTTAGGGATAGCTTCACGTGCTTGTGGTAAGCGTTCCATGATCAGCCGTCGACAGAAATAAATATCCATGTCTTCGTCGAAATAAATAGTAACGGCTGACAAGCCAAAGCGGGAAACCGAGCGAATCAGCTCAATGCCCGGCAAGCCGGACATGGCAGTTTCCACTGGGAATGTAATAAATTTTTCTACCTCGATCGGGCCCAGACCCGGCGCGTTCGTAAGAATTTGGACCTGGTTAGGTGTCACATCAGGAACAGCATCGATGGGTAGCTTAAACATCGAGTACATTCCTAATCCAACAAAAAATCCAACAAAAACCAGAATGAGAAACCGGTTTCGTAACGAAAATTCGAAAATTCCGTTCAGCATGGCATCCCCCGGGTACCGATCATTACGAAGCGTCCGTTAATGTGCATGTCCACCCAGTTTCTCTCCCTGCATAACGGACTTTAGATAAAACGATCCCTTGGTCACCACGCGCTCCCCTTCCTTTAAACCTGTAAGAATTTCAACGTACGGATCATCTTCAGACCCAAGGGACACCTTTCGTATCTCGTACTTGCCAGGCTCTTCTTCTACGAAAGAAATAGGTTTATTATCAATAAGTTGTATCGCATCCTGTGTGACAACAAGAGCCTCTTTTCCTTTAGTCTCTGAACTCGAAATCGTAGCTTTAGCAAACATTCCTGGACGCAGGCGACCCTTTGGATTGGGAATCTCCACCCGGGCTTCAACTGTACGTGTTTTTAGACTCACAAGATTACCCAGATAAACGACTTCTCCACGAAATGTTTCACCCGGATAGGAGTTCACGGTAATTTGGACTTTTGCTCCTACTTGAACAGTAGCCAAGTCTTCTTCATAGATATCTAAGAGGATCCACACCGTAGTTAGATCAGCAATCGTAAAAGGCTTATCCCTTGGAGTTATCATTTCTCCAGGACTAATGTGTCGAGCAATGATCGTCCCTCCCTGGGGTGCTGTGAGGGAGAAAGATGACAAAGGATGATGCCCTCCTTTTTTTATCATTTTCTCAATTTCCTCGTGTGAAAGTCCAACAAGCTCAAGAGCTTCGAATGCAGCCTGGTAGGCGGCCAAACTTTGTTGATATGTTCCTTGTGCATTGAGGTAATCTTTTTCGGAAGAGATTTGTTGCTTAAAAAGTCGTTTCTCCCGCTCGAAATTTTTCTTATTTACCAACATGGTTGTTCGGGCTTGTCGGAAAGCTGATTTTCTATGTCCCAGTTCTATGCTATCGAGTTGTGCGAGAGCTTGCCCTGGCTTCACTAAGTCACCAAGTTTAGCGTCAACCTTGATTGCTTTTCCCTCGATACGTGGGCTCACATGGGCAAGTTTATAAGCATTTGGCTTAATATTAGCCGTTGCCTGAATCCCAACTTTAACCAGTCTGCTTTTGACAACAGTTATCTTAAAATTCTGCCCTTCAAGTGCCTCAGGTGCGATCGTTATTTCGTCAGCATGTTCTTCGTCTTCAGCATGTTCTTCGTCTTCAGCATGATCTTCGCCTTCATGTCGATCTTTTTCGCCATGCTCTTGCTCAGGTTTTGCCTCCATCGTTTTGTTGAGGGACTCTGTAGTGGTTTTCTCACAGGCAGCACACATTAGTGCAAGCATGATGATTAATGAAGACTTTCCAATTAAACAATTCATGATTCTTCCTTTTACTTAAATCTTTCCACCCACGGCTTGTTCTAAGTTAACTTCTGCTGAGCGGAACTGACCAAGTGACTCCACATATGAAAGTTGAGCAGTGATCAGATCATCTTGAACTACGATTAGTTGCAGTAAACCAATTTTTCCTTCGCGGTAAGAAATTTCAATAAACCGAAAATTCTCATCGACCCGATCTAGTACCTCCGCTTCAAACACCTCTACTGATTGACGAGCGGCTTCATACTCTTGAAAAGCCTTTTTTACTTCCTGCTCAATATTCCGACTCATGACCACAACTTGATGATGACCTCGATTGAGTTCTGCGCCCTGTGTGACCAATTCGCCTTGTTTTCGATCGAATAGTGGAATGGGAATACTAACCCCGCCACCTAACATTTTGCTTTCCCCTTGAGGCCCCTCTGTTTCCGTTCCATAGAATACCTGAAACGTGGGATTTGGCACGATTAGTCTACGAGTTAGATTCATAGCGGCTTTTGCCCGCTCAACTTCCCTTTTTGCTGCCATAAGATCGGGTCGCTTAGAACGTGCAATTTGCAGAAGATCTTGCAGTGGAAGTGATCCGTATGAATTTCTGAGTTGCCCAACCAATTCAAACGAACGATCAAGTTCCCACCCTAATAACCGGCGTACTTTTAGTAAGGTATTTTTAAATGCAGCCTCAGCTACAAAAGTCTCCTTACGCGACTGACCATAACGGATTCTAGCTAAATTGGATTCCATAACAGGGGCTACACCGGCTTTGAATCGTTCGTTGGAGGCATCACGAATACGTAAATTTAATTTCTCGATTTCCCTTCTTAGCTTGAGGCGTTCTTTTAAGGTGAGCGCTTGGAAGAAGGCGAGTTTTACTTGTTTTGTAATAATCCGTTCATGATTTCTGATCTGGGCTTCGACTCTGTCTACATTTCGTGTTGCCTCTTCTCTTCGCAATCCAGGTTGTCCGGCAATTTCAACTTCTTGCGATACTGAAACCTGTGAGTCTGTTACATTTCCCGATCCCGGGTTCTTTCGATTCCAGACCTGACCACTAACGTTTGGATTAAATTGATTGAACAGATCAGCTTTTACTTTACGCCCTTTAGCTACTTCTACTTCTTGTCGTTTAGCCAGAAGATCCGGGTTTTGTTTCAGGGCTACCTGTACAGCTTGACTCACTGTCAATGTCTCCGTGGCATTGGCAGGATAACTTGCCCAGTTCAGTAACAAAAATATAAATGATAAATTTTTCATTCTAAAAAGCATTTATTAATGCTGATTGCAATATGCGATAGTTCCCTGTCTTATCCATAAGAGAGTTTTTATCAGCGGACCTTTTCTATATATTCGGCACCTTCAACCAGGATGCTGAATTGTGTTGCACTTCTGTAAGTCAGCTTACTTTATTGCTTGGAGTAGAGATAATAAATACAAAAGTAAAGACGGTTACCATTATTACTAATGCTTTATAAAATCAGTCCGGATTATTAATGAGAAATGTTGAGTACTACATAAAATTTTTTTCAAAATTTCATTACTGAATAGCATTTAAAACCCTGTAGTTCCTACATGGTCAAGTGTATAATTTTTAAAAAGTCTTAATAAGGGGAAGTTATGCGTATTGGTGAGCTTGGTAATTCGGTAAATGTAGGTATTGAGACTATTCGATATTATGAGAAAATAGGCCTGCTACCGGAGCCAGGCCGTTCGCCTAATGGCTACCGGACTTACACCTCAGTACATTTGGAGCGGTTAGGGTTTATTCGCCATTGCCGGATGCTTGATATTCCAATTTCGGAAATCAAATTTATTCTAGATTTTAGCCAAAGCACCCTCAATATGGATTGTCGTGAGATTAATCAACTGATCGATAAACAACTAACGAGGGTACGTACCAGATTGGTATCCATGAAGAGGTTGGAGAAACAACTCTTGGCTCTGCGTGCTTGTTGTGAGGAGGAGCATGCTGTTAGGGAGTGTGGCATTTTACATGAGTTGGAGTCGGCTGCTCGTGGAAAAGAGTGTGCTTGTCACTCCAATACTGGAAAATAGAGCGAAGAGTATTAACTATTTGAATTATCACTGCAAATAAAATATCGGGGAATAACATTTCAGAAATTCCAGAAAAAGTATATATGCAAGAACCCCGATAGATTTTCATTTATTTTTGTTGCATTATTTTAATGTAACATCTTCAGCACACACTAAGTCCATTATAGTCTTTTCAATTTCATCGGGAATATCCTTTCCAAATAAAAAACGAATGAGTTTCAAATTTGATCTGTATATAATTCTTAATTTTAGGTAGATAACTCATAGAGTCGCTCCTGCTTCTTATTCCACAGTAATTTTAAATCTCAAAGATAAAAAGCTTTGTTGATATTGGCAGCGTTTACGAACTATCTACAAGTACCTTTTAAAAGATAAAGTAACCTACTCTGAAGTTTTATCACCTTATACGGATCTGTTGTAGAGAAAAAGGAAAAAACAATACAAACCTATTGCTAAACACAGCCAAGATTAATTTTATTAGAATTTCTTGCAATATTATTTTAATAATATATAATTACGAATCATTATCATTTAGAATATCAATAACAGAAATAGATATAACTTTTCCGTAGTCACCAGGATCTCCTAGCCTGGTGAAACTTGGCAAGCCAGCCCATCTCCCTTGGGCAAGCCAGCCTTTTTTTTGGCTGTCTTATAAGGGGATATGAGCTGTGAAATATCTACAAGTTTGCCTTTCAAGAGTCTTTTTTATTTCTATGGTTTCTTTTGGATTGACTTCAGTTGTCTTTTCCAATCAGGTATTCGCAGCGGAAACCATAGTAGAAGAAGTATCAGATGCTGTCAGTGGTACGGAATCTAATACGCATACCATAATTGATGGAGTGTCAAATATTGTCAGTGGTGCAGAGTCTAAAAGTAGTGATAAAGAAGAATCAAAATCTACAACTAAGCCCGCAACAAAAACCACAAAGAAACCTACTGTGTTGCCTATGGTAAGTATATCTGCAGTCAAAGAGCCAACCTACCTTGCTCCAAAAACTAATTTTGCAACAAAGACAGATACACCTATACAAGATATTCCACAAGCTGTATCGGTCATATCACAAAAAGAACTTAAAGATCGGGATGTAATTAGCGTAACCGAGGCTATTCGTTACGGAGTTCCTGGTGTGGGTGTATCAACCGGTGAAGGCAATCGTGACGCGATTGTTTTTCGTGGTAATCGTACAACGGGTGATTTTTACATTGATGGTATTCGTGATGATGTTCAGCATTTCAGGGATTTTTATAATATTCAACGGCTCGAAGTATTAAAAGGTCCAAACGGATTGATTTTTGGCCGTGGTGGTTCCGGCGGGATATTTAATCGTGTCCGGAAGGAGGCAAACTGGCATCCGGTACAAGAAATCAGGTTTTCAGGTGGGTCGTATAATCATAAGCGGGTTACTGTTGATGTAGGGCATGCTTTACATGAAAAGATTGCGGTTCGTCTTAACGGCTTATATCAGCACTCCGGCAGCTTCCGACAAGGTGTAGAGAATCAGCGTTATGGTGTTGCTCCTACGGTAACCATTAAACCAACTAAAGATACTAAGGTAGTTATTCAGGCAGAATTATTTAAGGATGACCGGATAACTGATCGCGGGATTCCGTCATTTGCAGGAATGCCTTTTAATACAAAAAGAAAGAATTTCTTTGGAGACCCTAATCGCAGCCCGACGGACACCAATAAAAAATCGATTAGCATGCTTGTTGAACACAAATTCAATAAAATGCTGACGGTTCGCAACCGTACGCACTACGCCATTTTCGATAAAATGTATCAGAATGTATATGCAAGTAGTGCTGTAAACGGAGCAGGGAATGTGACACTTGCTGCTTACATTGATGAGTCCGATCAAGAAAACTTTTTTAACCAGACCGATTTCCTGGTTTCAGCAGAAACGTGGGGATTAAAGCATCAGTTGGTTACTGGTGTGGAAGTGGGGCGACAAGTTCTGGATCAGATACGGTTAAGAGGACATTTCAATGGGGTATCCACTACAGAAGTAGTATCTGCGCTCAATCCGATTACTTCGACTCCAATCACATTTTTTAACAGAGGGCTTGCGGATTCCAACCATCGTACTACCACAAGTGTAGCAGCTGTATTTATTCAGGATCAGATTGAAATTATCCCACAGCTGCATGCAATTGCCGGAATTCGCTACAACAGATTTGAGACTGATTTTGTCAGGAAGGATGGCCTTGCTGCAACACTAAAGGCCAGAGATGACCTGATTTCTCCTCGCTTTGGACTAGTATTTAAACCGGTGGAGAGGGTATCCATATATGGTAGTTACAGTTTGTCACATCAACCGCGAGCTGGAGATAATTTAAAGTCACTGAATGCAACGAATGCTGCATTGGAACCAGAGAAGTTCATTAATATTGAAGGGGGAGTAAAGGTAAAGGTGTTGCCTGAGGTATTAGCAGGAGTTACTTTCTTTCAGTTAGATCGTACCAATGTAATTCTTCCCACAGGTGTGCCCGGTGTAACTTTTCTCGGCAGGGGAACACGGGTCAGGGGTGTGGAAACCAGCTTAAAAGGACAGGTTACACACTTTTGGAGCGTTATCGCATCATATGCCTATCAGGAAGGAACTTTAAAAACTACCGGTGCTTCCTTGGGTGAATTACCCAAGCATACATATTCTGTATGGAACCGTGTTGATTTTACACCCTGGCTAGGCGCCGGTTTTGGTGTTGTAGGGCGAAGTGCCATGTTTACCACAACTACAAATACAGTTATCTTACCTGCTTTTGCAAGAGTAGATGCTGCTGTATACGCTAGAGTGCACGAAAATTTACGTGTCCAGGCTAATATTCAGAACCTGTTTGACGTGAACTATTTTGCAGGTGCTCATAATGATAATAATATTGCCCCTGGCTCGCCGATAGCAGCACGTATAGCACTGATTGGGACATTTAGGTAGAGGGAAATTCAATGTCTGCTTTGTGCCAAAAGCAGACAGTCATTGAAAGGTCATTAATCTCGATATTTTAGCGTACTTGAAGTGCAGCAATAATCGGACATGTAATTGTCCCTTTCGCCGCGCAACAATCATCTACCAATTTCGCTAACGCTGATTCAATGTGATGCAGGTTAGCAAGTTTATTACGTACGTCCTTTAGCTTGTGTTCAGCGAACATCCTTGCATCTTCACAGTGCGTTCCATCCTCCAATTTGAGTAGTTCTTTTACTTCATCCAAGGTAAAACCCAGCCGTTGAGCTGCTTTAATAAAACGAACACGGGCAAGGTCATCTGCTGAGTAACGTCGAATGTTACCAACTTGCCTTTTGGGCACTGATATTAAGCTTTTGCGTTGATAAAAACGTATGGTTTCGACATTAACTCCTGCCGCATCTGCCAACACACTAATTGTGGCATCAACAAAATTATTTTTCATTTCTCTTGACTCCGTACTAAGGTACGCATGATAGCTTATCTTATGGGAACAAGTATCTCAACTGAAAACAACCTTCCAGCTTCAAAGAGTGGGCGTGGGCCATTGCTTGCTGGTGGAGTGGCAGCAATCCTTGCTTCAACATGCTGCCTCGGACCGCTTGTGTTGCTATCACTCGGTTTTTCCGGAGCATGGATTGCTAACCTGACGGCCCTTGAACCTTACCGCCTGCTTTTCAGTGGCGTCGCACTTGTAGCATTATTCTTCGCGTGGAAGAAAATCTGGCGACCAGTCACTACTTGTAACCCCGGAGAAATTTGTGTTGTTCCTCAGGTTAAGCGTACCTACAAATTGTTGTTTGGTGTAGTAGCCGCACTGGTAATAACGGCACTTGGTTTTCCCTACATTGCTCCGTTGTTTTACTAAAAGGAAGAATTTATGAACAAGTTACTAGCAGTAATTGTACTGACCATAATTAGTATTCCGGTTTGGGCTGCATCTAAAACTGTTGCATTGTCTGTACCTACAATGGATTGCCCGGTCTGTCCAATCACAGTCAAAAAAGCACTTTCCAATGTAAACGGTGTCAGTGACGCGACGGTTAATTTTGATAAGCGCCAAGCTATCGTTACATTCGATGATACGAAAACAAACGTTGATACTCTAACCGATGCTACCAAGAATGCTGGTTATCCATCAGCACTGGCGGAAAATACAAAATGAGTGAAATTATTCTAGAGTCAACACTAACTTGTCCTGAGTGTGGACATAACAAAACTGAAACTATGCCAACTGATGCCTGTCAGTGGTTCTATGATTGCGAGCAGTGTCATGTTGTATTGAAACCGAAACCAGGGGATTGCTGTGTGTATTGTTCGTATGGAGATGTACCCTGTCCGCCAATTCAGCAGTCTGACAAAGGAACTTCCTGTTGTACAGGTTAATGAGTCTTACCTTATAACGACAAGCATTGGTTGCCGAAAATCCTTGCTGAAAGATCATCTGCTAAAGTGTACTAACTTAGACAGGAGATTCATATTGGAAACGTTAATTTGCCCTACATGTGGTTGTTCTCTGGTCAGGCTTGGAATTAGCAAAGATAAGGCAACAATTTATACTCATGCAGGCAGGGACTATTTTTTCTGTTGCAAGGGTTGCGTTGATGTCTTCGTTACTGATCCTAAGAACCGTATTGAAGAAACAAAGGATTTAGTCATATGCCCGACCTGTTTGGCAGAAAAAAACCCACAATCAGCTGTTTCTTTGGAGCATGATGGAAAAGAAATTTACTTCTGCCGCTGCCCACATTGCGTAGACATGTTTAAAAAGAATCCCAGTTACTACCTAATGCGTTTACAGGGCATGGAGATGTAGCAACAAAATGAACAGACTCCATAGTTTTATACTTCTGTCACTTCTAAATTTCCTGCAACATTGAATGTCCGCTTTGTGCCAAAAGCGGACGTTCAGCTTACAGTATCACCAGGTAATGGCTTATTCGTTTCAGATCGATTGCGCCATATCCTAAATTTGTAAATATATCTCAATAGTTTGATTCGCCTAAGATGTCATTTCGAAAGTTCTGGGTTTATCACTTTCAGGCCATCAAAAGGAGATACATCCAAAATATCACAGTATTGTAGATACTCCACAACATCTAGACGCCTCTCGCCTTGCTCAATCTTACCAATGAATGAATGTGGTACATCTAATCTTATAGCGAGGTCACGCATTGATAAGCCCTTCTGCTGTCGTTGCTGCTTGAGCCATTCTATTAATCGAGCGTGTTCTTGGCTGTGTAATGATTTATACATTGTCCCGATTTTAGGTACAATGATGTTTGTACCCAATTTAGGAACAAATTGTTGTATTTAATTTAAGGGAGCTTTTATGAAATTTGTTTTTTTATTTGTCGTCTCTTTAATTCTGGCTGCGTGTGATAGTCAGGTAAATAAAAGTAACGAGAGCGCAATAATTGAAATAAAGCCTGAACAAGAAAAACTGATTGAGCGCCTTGAAGAGGATGTACGTTTAGAGTTTGAAATTGTGTTTTTGCCATCAGGTAAAATTAAGATACAGGGAGCTACCAATTTGCCTAATGGTGCAAGTTTGATAGGCAGCATTAGGCATAATTCGTCCGGATTTCTGGCACAGGATAAATTTGACGTGGGAAATGGTCGGTTTGAGAGCTCTGTATTTGGCGATAAGGGTAACCCTTTATTGGATGGGGTCTATCTAGCTTCGGTTACTATGCCTATTCCTGCTGTGCAGAGTCAGTCGGTCCAAGAAGCGCTTGGTCAAAAAGGTGAATATTTACACGGCCCGCTAGTCAACGAAGATTCTTGGGGAAAGTCGATCAATTTGGAAAAAGAATTTTATCTTGGCGAAAACTTGGCAAGTGCAGCTCAAGCAGATAGTCATAGGGAGGATAAAGAGGCTCAAATAGCAAATAGGCTAAAATCCGAAATTGAATCCTTGCTTAGTGTATCCGAAGAATTAATTTATTTGAGTCAAAAAGGTGAATATGGTGCGTGTGTGAAAAAGCTGCGTTTAACCCAAGATCGAATAAGACTAGCGTATAAGGAGTCCGAGCAGTTACCAAATAATAGATACTTTAATCTGGGGATAGCTGTAGGTAAGGCAAATGTATGTCTTACGTGCCTCAATCCGGATAAAGAAATATGTGATCAATCAAGAGAGTTATTACTTTCCGTGCCGTAATACATAGCCTTTTTATGTCGCTACTTTGGTGAAAGGGGAACTAAATCATTCTCTTCAATATACTGGAAAAATCTATATAAATAATTAGCATGCTCTAGCCGTATAGTGGCAGGCAAGTTAAATGCTCCGAGATTCATCGCAACTTTGTTTGCATCATCTGCTAAACGTAGGGATGCGGATGTATTCATAGGATTAGCGCGAATGTATTCGACAGGTTTTAACGTGCGAATTACAATTTTGCAGCGTTCGTCTTCACTCAAATTTCCAGGGTGTCCACCTTGTCGGGTTGGCACATGTTTTCCCACTACAGCGGCTTTTAGTACCGTTTCGCATAGCCGGGTCACGGTCGAAGGGTTAACGCCCGCCCCCCCTGGCGAATTTTGATCTTGTCTGTAAGTTTTGCATGATTGGGGGGTATAGCCACTTCCCGCCCGCCATGCAATTTTGATGCAAAAAATCGCTTTTTGTGCGAGGGGCGCGCGGTCGAAACAAAACGGCGGGGCAGTAGGGGTGGCTACAGTACCTAAATGTTTTTTTATCTGTTCCGCTACCGTAGCAGCCTCGAAGCGGCGAGCGGCTTTCCGCTCAGTATCTAAATGTTTTTTATCTGCTCCGCTGCCTAATCGTAGCGTAATATTTTCTTATCAATAACGTGAGGAGGCTGGTTACTTTTGAATGCGCTATCAAGGTCGTCCGGCCCTTTAGCTGTTAGATTTTTTAAAGATAGGTTTACGCTATCGCGCGCTTGTTTAATTTCTGATAAGTTCATTGGTAAATTTCCTTAGTTGAGTTAATAGTTCAATTTTGGTCCGACTCTAAAATAGTCGGTTGGGCCGGCTGTAACCCTTGGTATATAAGGGATTGCACTGCCCGGTCCAGTGTGTCCAACCTTTTCTACTTCAGGGCTGTCCCCTGTGTAGCCCCCCGTAGCGGTAGCCGCCCCCGTAGCAGTAGCCGCTATACCCTCTCCTCTATCTCTCTACTATCAATATAATAATTAATTGGACCACTGGACCAAAAGAGAGGAGAGGTAGTAATCACGGTGGTTTTAGCTGGCCCAACAGGTTGGGCTGTGGCTGGACCAGATGGACTGTGGCTGGACCACCGGAGTTTTCCCGTTTCCAGACGGCTTCCACACCTTCTGCTGTGGCGAGTTTGGCTGACAGACTCCCACGCTTCACATATAGACGGCGTCGGGTGCCGTCGATACGTAACTTCCCATCACTTTTTATTAAGGTTGGATGTTTGCTATAGCCGAGGTTAGCTAAAGCCAGAGCCACTTTTTGCGGACTTAATTTTTTGCCATTCTCTTTCAGTAGTTTACTCGCGGCTTTAGTACAGATGAGATCACCACGGAACCCCCATTCCTCAAGATCAACCGCATCATGGATAATCTGTTCGGCCACACCCAGACTAGATTCGACCGCCTCGGCCGTACTTGAGGTACGGGGCGCACGGTGGCAAACGGTAGCCGGATTGAGCGCGGCCGGTATCTGATATTTAGAGAGAAAATTCGCTACTTTAGCGTAACCACCCTGGTCGTTTAGCCAATCGTACAGGTCGGGGAAGTAGTTACCGTCCATACCGTCCCGGACTAAATCAGCGACGGTCTGTTGTGCACTATAGAAAACGGCGAACCGGCGGTCGCTCCTGGTTTTCTTAAGCCCATCCTTGTGGTTACTATTAAGCATAAAATTAGCCCGGTTATCGCCCATAACCTGCGCTTGCTGCATGGCCCGCATAGCGAGCTTATCATTCGTAATCATCGGTTTTAAGACTTCGATAATCTCTTTTTTATGGTCCGGAACGTAGACGTCTTCGATCCCGATAAATATCTTATTGAATAACCACTCGTTAAACTTTTCAGAAATTTCACCCGATGGCGGTAAGTGCGTATAGCGACGACCAACGGCAAACGATACGCATCGGGTAAAGAGCGTCTTACCGTTCCCCTCGACCCCTTGTAATAGCGGTGCCCATTGAAATTTGACACCCTGGTACTGGACGACCGCCGCCATATACGCGAGTAAAATAGCGCGATCATTGCTCTCGGGTAGTACCTTCGATAAGTGTGTTAGGAACGGATTAACGTCCCCCTCAGTTCGGGGGGTTAGGATCGGTACGTACGTATTAACGAGGAGACGACCCTCTTCAGTAATTAACGAAGCGGGATCTAATTCGGGCCTGAAGCAAGTCGATTGCGCTTTCGGGTATCTCACAGCCTGAGACTCGGTAAAAGCCTCCCAGGCCTTACGCGTGGTCTTGTTACCTGTCTCATCTAACTGGAAAACGTAACCGCCAAAAGTCGCATTAAATTGTTCAGACTTAAGGATCGCACCCGACGGAGTAAAAATTCGATGTTGGTCCTGAATATAAACGCATCCGGCAAAATGCTCAATTTGAAGGTCCGCGCTTAGGTATTGGTACCCTTCGACTTTCTCCGCGCCTTTGTCCGGATTGCCTAGAGGCTTTCCGGCTTCCTCGATGGGCCGCAGCATAGCAACCAATTCGGCCGGAGTACGTTCCTGGTTATTTAACCAAAATTTCGCCTGGGCTCCGGTTCCGGAAGTCTCACATAAAATATAGGCTTCAGCTTCGGTAGCCAGGGATAATTTAGTTTCCCGTATGGAATTGGCGTAATTACGTTGGCCTTCACTACTAGCGCGTAACTTAGGCGCTCCGTATTTATCGGCAAATACTAGAGTTACCTCCGTTTTCATGCCGTGAAAAGTAGTTTGTAAACTTACCGCCCGGGTAATCGTTCGGATTAAATAATCGATCCTTTCCCACTTTTCGCGCCTAAGTGCGGAAAGCCACATTAAGGTTTTAATCCGTTCGCAATTGTTACCGGTCCAGAAAGCTAGGTGTTGCGCTAGGGCAGCATCAGCGCTACTACTGTCGTACGGGCGATTCCCTTCCGGGTCCGGATAGGATCGGGCTAACGTGTCGATATCATTGTTCCATAGAGAAGCAAAGGTCGACTTTCCGTTAAAGATACCGGCCGCACTTTGAGAGGCCATCGCTTTTAAAATGAGTTCGTTATCGTCGGTAATACCCTCCCATCCGGGAACGGGCTCGGTCGTCCATTCTTGCGTTGTAGTAGCGCCTTTAGGGGTAAAGTAAGCCGCTACTACTCCGGGAAGGGTGGCCGAACAATCCTGATCGGCCGAACCCACCGCATTAAGTCCCGTAAGGGCAACGAAACGCGACTTGGTATATAGCTCAAGCCCCAGGGCGATATTCTTACAGGCATGATCGGCGATAGTCCCACGCCCAAAAATATGCAAGCCACGGCCGGACTGTGAAATTTCCACCGCCGCCCCGGGTAGCCGTGCCATAATCTCTAACGCCAACGGCGACCATGAGACGTTATCCGGCTGCAAACAGTTATCAATATCGAGAAAAAAGAACGGGTCGCTCTCTGTGAAAAGGAAGCCGACCCCGTACTCATCGCCTAAAGAGTTGGCGGCTGCTATCGCGCTGGCTGCGTCGGTTGTGTGACCCGGGCTGTTTTGCCAGTCACTACCTTTAACATAAGGTAAGTGCGTGTATGGCGAAATGGGGATTTTATTGTTCTTTTGTTTGGCTTCGTCCCATACCAATTTGAATAAAAGAAACTGCGGGAAAGCCGAGAGCGCCAAAAGCGCATCTGGAAGTTGTTTCATTAGCAAGTTCTCCTGAGGTCATTTTTAATCGTTATGGCCTGGCTTTTCGATTTTCTGTCAACTCACTGACCAGGCGGCGTAAATGCGAAATATCATATCCTGCAATCATTGCAGCAATGACGGCATCAACTTCATATGCCGGCCATCCAACGGCTCTACCACCCAACGGAATAGGGCGGGGGAATAAGCCGGAAGCCATTCGATCCTGTAACGTAGTTTGTGGTAGACCGGTTCGTTTAATTACCTCCGATCTTCGTTCGATGCGAATTGAATTATTAGTTGTCATTCGAAAGCCCTCATTAGCAATAAGTAACGGGGCTAGTTTGCTTCGAAAAATCAGGACAAATCTATTCGGGTTTTTGTCCTATTTAAAATGGTCGCCTTTGAATTTCTTCCATGCTCGTTCAACTGTTTTATAACTAAGTTTGGTGTTGAATTCATTGACAACGATTTTAGCTGCAGCTTGAACACTTTGACACTCAGGCTCTCCATCCATTTCATCATTCTCATCTAATGGTGGACAAAGTAGTTTTGCCATAGAATGAACCATATTGGATTCGTCTTTGGTTAATTGATTATTCCTCTTACCTAAACCAAAACAATTTAGCAAAGTATTTTCTGCATTATCGCGATGTTTTTTGTATTGCTGTAAGTCACCATCAATTTTCGGATTGTATTTTGAGGCTTCTTTAAGTTCTTCTGATACAGCCTTCAGTCTAAATAAGTCATACAGAATTGCATAAGAAGGGCGACGTTTTTTATCAAAGCTATTTTTTAATGATTCGAGTATAAATTCTATATATTCAGAAGCAGCTAGCTCTTCATGATGTTTTTTTGAATCAAGTTTGAAAATTTTTGGCTGACTTGAATGAAGAATATAGTATGCGGCTTTTGCATCTTCCTCGTTTACCATCTATATCACCTCTAAAGCTTGGCTGGCTGCTAGACTAAAATTACCAGAAGAGGCTTGCTCAATATGATCAGACCACCATTCCATCATTGTTCTGCGTCTTTTTAAATAGTCAGAGCGGTTATATGCCCGGCGCACGCCATTGGTGTCTACGTGTGCAAGAGCTGCTTCAATAATATCAGGGTCGAATCCTTCTTCATTGAGAGTTGTGGAGCCAATGGAGCGCAAACCGTGAGAGACTAACGTGCCGGCAAAACCCATACGCTTTAGTGCCATATTAACCGTTTGGCTGTTGGTGTGAGTTCTGGGGTTGTGGTCTGCAGGAAAGACGTGTTCCCGGTGCCCACTGATGGGATGTATTACATCGAGTAAAGCGAGAGCCTGCCTTGTCAGCGGGATTACTTGTTCACGGCGTTTCTTCATCCGCTCAGCAGGAATAGTCCATGTCTTTGCATCGAAATCTATCTCTTGCCATGTCGTACCTGCCGCCTCACTGGGACGAGTGAGCGTGAGTAGTTGCCACTCTATTAAGCAACGCGTTGTGCGTTTGATGCTGGCGTTTGCAATTGCTACCATAAGTTTGGGTAGCTGCTCTGGTTTTAGTGTAGGCATGTTCTTCTTCAATGGCGTCTTAAATACTTTTCGAATACTACTTAAAGGGTTCGCGCGTATTAAGCCGTGGTTTACTGCGTAGTCCACTATTTCATTAAGCCGTTGTGATAACCGTTTAACAGTCTCTAAGGTACCCTTTGCTTCTATTGGTCTCATGACTTCAATTACGCGTGGGGCAGTAAGTTTAGATATAGGTAGACCGCCAATGGCCGGGAATATATGTCGGTCCAGAGAGCGCCATATATCATTAGCGAAGTCAGGCGTTACTTTTGTTTTTTTTACGTCAAACCAATGTGCGGCTACCACTTTAAGGGTGCTTGACTGGTCGGCAAGTTGCTGACGTTCAGTTTCGTCGCGGTGTAATTGTGGATCAATGCCCTGTTCCAATAATTCACGAGCGCTGGAAGCTTGCTTGCGGGCGTTGGCCAGAGTTAAGTCGGGGAAAGTTCCTAGTGTAATACCCGTGCGCTTTTTGGTGACCGGGCGATAATAGTTGAATAGCCACTTTTTGGAGCCGTTTATATTGATACGAAGCTGTAAGCCGCCGCCGTCAGATAGTAGCTGAACCTTGTCGCCGGGCTTCGCCTGTGTTATCTCGGTATTGGTAAGTTTTGTAGTGTTACGGGCCATTTAGTATTACTTTTCAGTGGTAATAGGGCTATGTAATACCAATTGTAATACTAAAAATCTCGTTTGTCACCGTTCTTTATCGTATCTTGTAGGCAATAAAAAAGCCGGAAAACCCTTTATTTAATTGGGTAATCGGGCTTTTTCGTACGTCTTCGATTGAATTGGTGGTGGCGAATCAGGGATTTGAACCCCGGACCAACGGATTATGATTCCGC
>Ga0055584_100000304_pt1 | contig 46306 bp, 38 predicted proteins | sample OSDHelmetaG_FD_58716 | JGI IMG/M metagenome (GOLD analysis project Ga0055584, IMG submission 58716) | Pelagic marine sediment microbial communities from the LTER site Helgoland, North Sea, for post-phytoplankton bloom and carbon turnover... | ecosystem: Environmental > Aquatic > Marine >...
TTCTATGCGAGCGGGCAGGTGTTTAGCTACGACCTCACCGATATGGGACGCTTTTACCGGGACTATGTCCGTTTGATGGCCCATTTCGACGAGGTTTTGCCGGGTCGAATTCACCGGGTTTTCTACGAAGACACCGTGGCAGATACCGAAGCTGTGCTTCGAGACCTGCTTCACTATTGCGAATTGGAATATGAACCAGAGTGCCTGCGCTTCTTCGAAAGTCAGCGTCCCGTGCGAACCGCAAGCTCCGAGCAGGTTCGTCAACCCATATACGCAGAAGGTATTCAGCAATGGCAGCACTACGAAGAATGGCTGGATCCGCTCAAGCAAGGGCTTAAGGACGTGTTGGAGTCCTATCCCGCCGTACCAGCTTTTTAGCGACCTGTATTGATGTTGCCGGATTTGGCCGGTGTGTCGTAAAAATGCAACAGGATGTCGTAATTGGACTGGACCTTATTGCGCAAACCGTTATAGTCTATCGCGGTAGCTATAAATAATTTTGTTGTTATTTTGATATTCAATGGAGATCAGTAGATGCAGGAGTCCCGTAGCGAAAAGACAGATCGCAGCTTTTCCCGAACGCCAATATCAGCAGGCGTTGTTGTCGCACTGACCAGCCCTGCGCTAATGGCGCAAGATAACCTGGCGATTGATGAGGTTGTGGTCACCGCTCAGAAACGTTCCGAGAACCTTCAAGACGTGCCAATCAGTATTCAGGCGATTGGATCCGAGGCGATCAAAGAACTGAATCTAACGAATTTCAAAGACTACACACAGATGTTGCCCAGTGTCGCGATGACGCCGACGCTGGGTGCCGGGTCGAGTTTCTCACTGGTGTATATGCGAGGTATTGCCACGGCCGGTGACGGTCAGGCAACGACATCCGTGCCCAGTGTTGGCATGTACCTGGACGAACTGCCAATGACGACGATTCAGGGCAATATCGACGTTCATATGTACGATGTTGCGCGTATCGAGGCACTCGCCGGTCCGCAAGGCACATTGTACGGCGCCAGTTCTCAGGCGGGTACGATCCGGGTGATCACGAACAAGCCCGAATTAGGACAGTTCTCCTCAAGCATTAGCGCGGGCGCCAACACCGTCAATGATGGTGGCACAGGCTATACCGTAGAAGGCTTTGCCAATATTCCGATTGGCGACAATGCCGCGGTCCGACTGGTCGGTTGGTCGCGCTCAGATGCAGGCTGGGTCGACAACGTTGCGGGCACTCGCACACTGGCCGGCAACGAAGACAAGGACCCCACCTCCTCGACCTTCTGCGGTAGTACGACCGATTGCAGTGCTGACGACGCCATATTGGACAATTCGGCGCTCGCGAAGGACGACTACAACACGCTCGATACCATTGGTGCGCGAGCGGCGTTACGCGTCGACCTGAATGACAACTGGACCATCTCGCCAACGCTCATTCATCAGCAGTCCAAATCGAAAGGCTCCTGGGGTGACGATATGAGTGATTTCGTTCCGGGCGACAACGATGTGACGCACTTCAAACAAGAGTACACCGATGACGAGTGGTCGATGTTCGGTCTGACCATCGAAGGCAGCATCGGAAGCTTTGACGTCGTTTATTCGGGTTCTTACCTGGATCGTCAGGTCGACGGATCTTACGACTACTCGGACTATTCTTACTGGTATGACCAGCTATACCTGGACTACGCTGGATATGCGGGTTACTACGCTGACTTGCACTTTGCTGCCGGCGATTGCAGCACTCGCGCGGTACCGAACCAGTTTGTCCCAGCCTACTTTGACTGTGCCGATGTCGGCGAGCGGCGAATGTCCGGCGCGCGATTCACGAATGACGATGGCTATACCAAAGAGAGTCACGAGATCCGAATCAGCACGGACCCCAACAGGCGTGTTCGCGCGCAAGTGGGATACTTCTGGCAGCACCAGTACCACGATTTCGAACAGCACTGGATTGTGGATGGTGGCCTGGCGCCCGTGATGGAAATGAACATGGGACTGGATCCGCGCTTTGATGACACCGTCTACCTCAACAGCATGTACCGAAACGACAGGGACAGGGCAATATTCGGTAGTGTGAGTTTTGACGTCACCGATGACCTGGAAGTGACTGTCGGTACCCGATACTTCGAACCGTCAGTGTCCGTGAAAGGCTTCTTCGGCTTTGGCCTGGGCTTCACGCCAATCTGGTCTTCCAATGGCGAAAACCGGTGTAACCTGGTGCAGGGCGATCCAGGCTGGACGCCGGACTTCAATGGCCAGGCGGACTGGAATGACAAGCCTTGCCTGAACGTGGACAAGGGTCTCACAGAGTCTGAAAATGTCAGCCGCTTTAATGCCACCTGGAATGTTACAGACGATCATATGGTGTACTTCACCTGGTCCGAGGGCTACCGACCGGGCGGCGTGCAACGCAACCCTGCTGCAGGTGAGTTCCTTTCCGACTTCCTGACGAACGTCGAGTTTGGTTGGAAAACTCAGTGGGCAGACAACCGCCTCCAGTTTAATGGCGCGTTGTTCACCCAGGAGTGGGAAGATATTCAGATTTCCTTTACCGGGGACAACGCCATCACGGCCGTGAACAACGGGCCGACGGCTGAAGTGAATGGTCTGGAAATGGATCTGCTCTGGTTGGCAACCGAGGATCTCAGGCTGTCGGCCGCAGCGTCCTTTTATGATTCCAAGTTGAAGAGTGACTATTGCAATATCTCGAACGGCGTTTGTACAGCGGTTCTCGCGCCCGCGGGCACTCGATTACCCGTTACTGCGGAGGTCAAGTACAACATCGTCGCTCGCTATCACTTCGATATGGGTAGTCTTGACTCCTACATACAGGGTGCGATTGTTCACGAGGGTGAACGCGACTCAGATCTGGATCAGACCGCTCAGGCAATTCTCGGTACGCTTCCGTCCTACACAACGCTCGACCTGAGCGCTGGCTTCAGGAAGAACGACTGGGCTGTGGACCTGTTTATCTCCAATCTTACGAACGAGGACGCGCCGCTGTACTTCACAGCACAATGTACCGCAGAGACCTGTGGGGCTCAGAAGTACGGGGTGAGAATCCGTCCGATGACGATTTCGGCGAGGTTGACGAAGGATTTCAACTGATCACCTAGCTTCATCGTTAAGAAAAAGAAAGGGCCTCCTTATGGGGGCCCTTTTTGTACATGGCATTTGAGAATTCACCGGGCTATCGATGTTGCGATCGGCGATGAAAACCAATAAGCGAATTCTGTTTGTGAGCGCTGTTATTGTCGTGACAGCCGTGACTTTCTGGAGTGGTTCCCGTTATCCGTCGCTTGATCAAAAGGCCATTATGGGCGGGTCGGCAGCTCTTGAGGACCCGTTGGCTTTCGAAGCTTCGATCCAGATACAGCCGAACCATGGAACCTTCGAGCGTGTTATCTACACGACGATCAACTGGATCGAGACCAATCTCGAGGGCATGGCGTTTGGTCTTGTTATCGGTGCCAGTCTTCTCACGTTAATTGGCATGATCGCCGTTCGCGGCCACCGTAACGGCTTCGTTAATACGCTGATCGGTGTGGTGCTCGGCACTCCGCTCGGTGTGTGTGTCAACTGTTCTGCGCCAGTGGCGAAGGGCCTGCACGATGGTGGCGCAAGGCTTGAAACCACCCTGGCGACAATGTTCAGCTCACCAACCTTGAACATCGTGGTATTGACGATGTTGTTCTCGATGTTTCCTTTGTACCTTACTGCAGTCAAACTGATACTGACCCTGACGTTCATTCTCGTCGTGGTACCGGTCCTGTCGCGCTGGGTTTTCACTGACGAGCGGGCGCCAACCTATGATGACGCCGTCTGTGCGGTCTCGCCGCAGCTGGCTCCGCCAGATGATGAGAGTCTCCTATCGGCAGTGCGCATGGCATCGCTGGCTCTGCTCCGAAATCTTTTGTACTTGGTGGTGCGAACGGTTCCATTGATGATTCTTGCGGGACTATTGGGTGCCGTTGTTGCAAACGTCGTTCCACTTCCTGCTCTTGTGAATTACGAGACAGGATTTCTCGCGGTTACGTTCGTGGCCCTTGTCGGAATATTCCTCCCCGTACCCGTAGCGTTTGATGTCGTACTGGTTGCGGTTCTGATATCGGCGGGGGCACCGGTTGTTTATTCGATGACCTTATTGTTTACGCTGGGCGTGTTCAGTATTTATCCGTTCTTTATTGTCTGGCGAACGATATCGCCGCGGGTGGCAATGGTCGTTACGCTTGTGCTGGTGGCGATGGGTATTGCCGGTGGCTACATCGCCGAGGGTATTTACCAGGCCGAACTCCGGGATATGATGGAATTTCTTGAGCAGGAATCCTAGATGACGATTCGTCTCTGTCTTACGGTCACCGCAATCGGCTTGTCTTTGCTGTATTCGCAATCTCAGGCCGAAGGCGTTATTGATGCAACGGGCAATCCGGTCAGCATTAGTGCAACGGCGTTCCAGCCACGCTCGACGTCCGATGCTGAAACGCCTTTCACGCGCTATGACGGCAGCTTGTTCGGCCTTAATCAGGCGAATCGCTTTACGCCCAGGGACTTTTATCCTCCTTTCTTTAATGGCGGTGGCATTTCGTCCGGTGACATTAACCGAGATGGGTGGCCGGATATCGTGTCGGCGAACGCCAGTCTTGTTGTCGTGCATATGAACCAGAATGGTGAGAGATTCACGCCGCTTGAAATCGATGTGACCGGGCAGGATGACACGGCCATTTTCAATATTGCATTGGTCGACATCAACGGTGACGGCTGGCTGGATATATTCGGCACGACCTATTTGCAGGGTAATTTCTTCTTGTTGAGCGACGAAGGCCAGTTCACTTCGGCGGGGCTCAGGCAGCTTCCCCGTGGCAATTCCGTGTTGAGTTCAACCGCGTCGTTTGGTGATGTTGATCGCGACGGTGACCTCGATGCGGTCATTGGCAACTGGTTTGCCGGTGCCAGCAAGAAACATCCGCCGCCTCACTCGCAGAACGAATTGTGGATTAATGAAGGCGGTGTTTTCAAGGTACAGCCACTGGAGGAACTGGTCGGTGAGACCCTGAGCAGCCTGTTGTCGGACTGGAACGGCGATGGCGCGCTTGATCTTGCTGTCGGCAACGATTTCGAAGCGCCGGACTTCTACTATCTCGGCGATGGCAAGGGCGGTTTCGAACGGGTCGAAAAACGTGATGAACTTATTCCCGTTTCAACGCAGACAACGATGAGCATCGACACGGGCGACTTCGATAATGATCTTGATCTCGACATATTTGTCGACCAGATAACCGCCCGTGCTACCGGACCATCGGCCAAGCTGCAGATCCAGGGGTTGGAGAAATACTGCGACGAGATAGTGGACCCAACGGTGCGCGATCGCTGCGCCGCGAACATGGAAACTCGAAAGGGTTTTTTTTACGGGTCCAATCACCAGCCGTCACATATCCGGGAATGCGCAAAAGTGCCCGATGAGTCGGATCGGCGGGCCTGCATCGGCATGCAGGTGATGATGACGGCACAACGTAACAAGGATGCGGAGCTTTGCAAGAAAATGCCGCAGACTGAGACTCGCACCTATGCGCTTTGCCGCAATTTTTTTGAGGAAGTTTTTCCTGACGACCCGGAAATGCTGGATCAGGCCATCCCGCAGAAGATGAACGAAAACGTGCTCCTGACTCGGGACGCAGCGAATGATAGCTTCCTGGACGAGTCGGAGCAGCTCGGCGTGGGTTTCACCGGCTGGAGTTGGAACGCGCGCTTTGCAGATGTCGATAATGATGAATGGCAGGACATCTATGTTGTCGCTGGTACCTGGTTTCGGGCTTCACCGTCTGGCACAACCGGAAATTTCTTTTTTCACAACGAAGCAGGTGAGCGCTTCACTGACCAAACCGATGCATTCGGTCTACAGAACTTCATGATCGTCAGTGCTTATACGGTGGTTGACTATGATCGAGACGGCGACCTGGATTTCATAAGCAACTCGATCAACGGGCCGCTTTGGCTGTTGCGAAATAATTCAGGCGAAGGCAACAGCATTGCCTTTCAACTTAGAGATGAGGTTGGCAATCGAGATGGCATCGGGACAACGTTCACCATTCACTACGGGCCGGATGGCAAGCGTCACCAGATGCGCGAACTTAAGGCAAGCGGAGGTTACCTGTCTTTTGACGAGCCAATAGCTCATTTTGGGCTTGGAGAGTACGATAGCGTCGAACGGCTTGAAATTCGCTGGTCGACCGGAGGTGAAACTGTAATCCCGGGACCGTTCGAAGAGGGTCGTCTTTACTCGCTGGAACGAACTAAATCACAACAATAAGAGTGCAATAAAATGCCGCTGCAAATGAATCGAGACGTTTTTATCACCTGTGCGGTTACCGGTTCGGGTGGAACGCAAGACAAGTCGAATCTGGTACCACGAACACCCGAACAAATCGCTGAGAGCGCTATCGACGCCGCGAAAGCGGGCGCCGCAATCGTACACTGCCACGTCAGGGACCCGGAGACGGGCGTCGCATCTCGGCGCGTTGATCTGTATCGAGAGGTCACGGATCGCATACGAGACTCGGACACGGATGTCGTACTGAATCTGACCGCCGGTATGGGTGGTGACCTGATCCTGGGTCCGCCCGAGGCGCCGTTACCGCTCGTGACGCCCGGGACCGACATGGCCAGTGCGGCGGAGCGCATGGAGCACGTTGCCGACTGCCTGCCCGAGATCTGTACTTTGGACTGCGGCACGATGAATTTCGCCGAAGCCGACTACGTCATGACGAACACGCCGGGCATGTTGAGAGCGATGGCGAAGATCATTAAGGATCTTGGCGTCCGTGCAGAAATTGAAGTGTTTGATACAGGGCATCTGTGGCTCGCCAAGCGCCTGGTCGAAGAAGGGCTCATCGAAGACCCGGTACTGGTGCAAATGTGCATGGGGATTCCCTGGGGCGCGCCTGACGATCTGAATACCCTGATGGCAATGGTCAACAACGTGCCTGCAGACTGGCAGTTTTCGGCATTCTCGGTCAGTCGAAACGAAATGCCCTATGTTGCTGCCGCTGTACTTGCCGGTGGTAACGTGCGCGTCGGACTCGAGGACAACCTTTATCTTGAGAGGGGCGTATTGGCGACCAACGCACAGCTTGTGGAACGTGCGGCACGAATTGTCACCGACATGGGGGCAAACATCATCGGCCCGGCAGAGGTAAGAGAAAAACTGAAACTGACCAAGCGAGCACCCCGACAATGACTGAACACTATACGGCTGACACAACGTTGCCAGTCCAGAAAAGCTACATCAACGGTGAGTACGTCAGCAATCAGGACGGTGCGACGTTTGCAACACGCCACCCGGGAAACGACCAGCCAATCTGTGAAGTTGAAATTGCCGGACAGACGGAGATCGATCTTGCGGTCAAAGCGGCAAGCGACGCATTCGAGTCATGGTCACAAACGCCGGCTGCTGAGCGAGGCGCGATCCTGAGACGGGCCGCGCGACTATTGCGCGAGCGAAACCAGGAACTCGCCGAACTCGAAACGCTGGACACCGGCAAACCAATCTCCGAAACCAATGCGGTTGATGTCATCACCGGGGCTGAAGTCATCGAGTATTTCGCCGGCGTCGCCCAGTCGATTCACGGCGAGCACGTTGACCTTTCTCCCGAGGCCTTCGCGATGGTTCGACGTGAGCCCATCGGCGTTTGTGCCGGGATTGGCGCGTGGAACTATCCCATCCAGATTGCCATGTGGAAATCCGGCCCGGCTCTGGCCTGCGGCAATACCATGGTTTTCAAGCCGGCCGAACAAACACCCTTGACCGCCCTGAAGCTGGCCGAGATATACAGTGAGGCAGGATTGCCACCGGGCGTCTTCAATGTCGTCCAGGGGGCTCGGGAGACGGGTGCCGCTCTCGTAGGTCATCCCGATATAGCCAAAGTAACGCTGACCGGTTCAGTGGAAACGGGCAAGGTGGTCATGGCGGCAGCTGCTCGCGACCTCAAGAAGGTGACGCTGGAACTCGGCGGAAAGTCGCCGATTATTGTCTTCGACGATGCCGATATCGAGAACGCCCTCAACGCGGCGCTGGTCGCGAATTTCTATTCCAGCGGACAAGTCTGCTCAAACGGTACGCGTGTGTTCGTGCAGGATGCACTCTACGATGAGTTCGTGGATCGACTGGCAGAACGTACCCGGGCAATTCGCGTCGGCGAGCCTTTCGATCCGGCCACGCAAATCGGTCCGCTGGTATCACGGGAGCATTTCGAAAAGGTTTGCGGCTATCTGGCGCGCGCGAAAAAGACTTCTGCGCGTCACGTTTGTGGCGGCGATGTCGTGACAGAGGGCGAACTTTCAAAAGGTTTGTACGTAAGCCCCGCGGTCTTCGCTGATTGTTCTGATGACATGGAGTTTGTTACCGACGAGGTATTCGGGCCGCTTATGTCGGTTTTGTCATTCAAGACAGAAGAAGAAGCATTGCAACGAGCGAACGCGACGCGATTCGGTCTGGCCGGTGCCGTATTTACGAAAGACTTCAGCCGGGCGCACCGGGTTGCTAACAGGATACAGGCCGGCATCGTCTGGATTAATGACTACAACATCACGCCGCCTGAGGTTCCATTCGGTGGTTACAAACAGTCCGGGCTGGGACGAGAGAACGGACTGCAGGCTATTGAGCATTACACGCAGGTGAAGACGGTTTACGTTAATTTGGGTGATGTTCCGAAGACTTTCTAAAGCTCTAGGGTTTTTCGGCGATCAAACCTTTCACCAGCCCCGCACACATCACCAGCAAAACAACACAGAACGGTAATCCAACCGAAATAGTCAAGGCCTGCAAAGAAGCGATTCCGCCGCCGACCATCAATGCGATAGCCACGAGCCCGGTCAGGACGCACCAGAACACCCGCTGCCTGATGGGCGCATCCATTTTTCCACCGGCCGTGATCGTATCGACAACGAGCGAGCCCGAATCTGCCGATGTGACGAAGAAAAGACCAATAAGAAAAATGCTGATGCCCGACACCAGCGTAGTCAATGGCAGGCCTTCCAGCATTTTGAATAAGGCGAGTTCCGGCACTGCGTCGGCTACTCCTCGGTAGCCGTCGTTAATCAGTTGATCAAGCGCAGTTCCACCGAATGTCGACATCCAGAGAATGCCGATGATCGTCGGAATGATCAGTACCCAAACAATGAATTCGCGGACGGTGCGGCCGTAACTGACTCTTGCGATAAACATTCCTACAAACGGCGACCAGGCGATCCACCAGGCCCAGTAGAAGGTTGTCCACCCATGCAGGAAAGCAGCGTCGCTTCGACCGACCCAGTTGCTGAGTTGCGGCAGGTAGTAGGCATAGTCGATCGTCGCCTGGACAGCGCCACCGAGGATTGCGATGGTCGGCCCCACAAGGAAGACGAACAGCAACAGACCGGCAGCCATGGCCATGTTCAGTTCGCTCAGCCGTTTAACGCCTTTGTCGAGACCGGCGACGACTGATGCCAGGGCGATGCTGATGATCAGGCCGATCAGAATAATTTTGGTCGTGATGTCAGCCGGCAGGTCGAAAAGATAATTCAGTCCGCCTGCAATTTGTCCCGCGCCAAGGCCCAGCGATGTGGCCAGGCCGAAAAGTGTGGCGAGAACCGCCAGAATATCGACGAGGTGCCCCAGTGGTCCCCAAACGGCTTTGCCGAACAGCGGGTAGAAGGCGGAACGAAGTGTCAGTGGCATACCCTGGTTGAAGCTGAAAAAGGCCAGCGACAATCCGACCACAGCGTAGATAGCCCAGGCGTGCAGACCCCAGTGAAAGATCGCGGACGACATGCCGGCCGCTCTGGCTGTGGCGACGTCTTCCGGGTCAATCGAGAGTGGCGGGTTGAGCGTGTGGGTAACAGGCTCCAGCACACCGAAAAACATCAGGCCAATACCGACTCCGGCGGCGAATAACATTGCCAGCCACGCCGGGTCTGTGTATTGCGGTTTTGCGCCCTCACCACCGAGTCGCACGCGACCCAGTTTCGAGAAAGCGACGACAAAACACAGAATGACGAACAGGTTCGCGGAAATCATGAAAAACCAGTCGAAGGTTGTCGTTATCCAGACTCGCATGTCGCCGAAAAGTTGTGTCGCGGCCTCCCGAAACAGCAAGGTTCCTATAACAAACGTAACCGCCAGGACAGCCGAAATCGCGAATACAGGATTGTGGATGTCCAATCCATATGTCTGGATATTGTTTTCGCCAATTTCGTGGCCAATCTCATTGCCAGCATCCTGCTGCTGATCTGCATCGCTAAGTTCATCACTCAAAACTGATTCTCGCTTATGGCGCTGTTCGGTGAGGCCCAGAATGAGTCATTGGGGCGCAATTGGCAATGTCGCACTGAAAACAGCGGAGGTCGCATTCGTAATAGCGGCAATTACGTTTCTAGAACACACTGGCGATTGTTGAGTACTCTCAGGTATCAGTAATGCGACGAAAGAAAGCCGGTGGACGCAGTGCAAAACGAGCGGCCCGACAGACTTCATCCGCGGTCTTCCAAGCGTTCATTGATCGCAAGATTCCGTACTATGAACTGCTCGATGAAGCGGCACTTGAACTGATCGAACACAATGCGGATACGGTGCTCGAAGAGATCGGTATCGAGTTCAAGGAGTTTCCGGAGGCGCTGGCCCTGTTCAAGGAAGCTGGCGCGGAGATCGACGGCGAACGGGTGCGATTTCCTCGCGGCATGTGCCGTTCGATCATCCAGGCATCCGCGCCTTCTGAGTACACGCAACACGCGCGGAACCCAGAGCGTAATGTCGTCATCGGTGGCAAACGGACGGTGCTGGTGCCTGCGTACGGCTCGCCGTTTGTTCGGGATCTGGACAAGGGGCGTCGCTACGCCACCATCGAGGACTTTCGCAACTTCGTCAAACTGACCTATATGAGTCCGGGACTCCATCACTCGGGCGGTACCGTCTGCGAGCCGGTTGACGTCCCGGTCAACAAACGGCATTTCGATATGGTGTACAGCCACATCAAGTACAGCGATAAGCCGTTCATGGGCTCTGTTACCGCACCGGAGCGAGCGCAGGATACGGTCGATATGGCCAAGCTGGTGTTCGGTGACGACTTCGTCGAAAACAACACGGTGATTACGAGTCTGATCAATGCGAACTCGCCAATGACCTTCGATGCGACGATGCTCGGCGCGGCCACCGTTTATGCCCGGCACAACCAGGCGACGATGATCTCACCGTTCATATTGGCAGGCGCCATGTCACCGGTCTCAGTGACCGGCACGCTGACGCAGATTCTGGCCGAAGCGCTGGCAGGTATCACTTACGTACAACTCGTAAAGCCCGGTGCGCCGGTTATTTTTGGAACGTTCGCTGCCGCCGTTTCGATGCAGACAGGCGCGCCGACCTTCGGAACGCCGGAGCCCAGCCTGATCATCTACGCGGCCGCTGCACTTGCGCGGCGTCTTGGCGTGCCGTTTCGCAGCGGTGGCGGATTGTGCGGGTCGAAAGTGGCGGATGCACAGGCTGCCTACGAGTCTGCGAATACGCTGCAGACGTCGGCTTTGGCTGGCGTGAACTTCATGCTGCACACGGCTGGCTGGCTGGAAGGTGGACTCGTCATGGGCTACGAAAAATTCATAATGGATGTTGATCAGGCGAACATGATCGGCGTACTTCTGAATGGCGTCGACTTGTCCGAGAACGGGCAGGCGATGGATGCATTGCGCGAAGTTGGCCCCGGCTCGCATTTTCTCGGCTCGGAGCACACGCAGGCCAATTTCGAGTCGGCGTTTTATCGCTCGTCGGTTGCCGACAACAACAGCTACGAGCAATGGAAAGAGGAAGCGTCAATGGACACGGCACAGCGTGCCAACAAGATTTGGAAAAAGATGTTGAACGAGTATGTGCCGCCCGAACTCGATGTGTCTATCGATGAGGCGCTGCAGGATTTTATGACGCGCCGCAAAGCAACAACTGCTGACCGGGATTATTAGTCAAGCCAACGAACGGAATAAGTCGATGAATCAAGAAGCACCTTTAGTTGATTTTGTTGAGGACAGCGCCCTGGAAGACGATGACATCGTACTTGCAGATCTTTCTGACGATGAACTGGTCGATCAGATGCACGACGATCTATACGACGGCCTGCAAGAGGAAATCGAGGAGGGCACGACGATTCTTCTTGAGCGCGGATGGTCCGCTGAGAAAGTATTGAACGACGCACTGGTCGGCGGTATGCAGATTGTTGGCATCGACTTTCGAGACGGGATTCTTTTCGTTCCTGAGGTTCTGCTGGCCGCGAACGCAATGAAAGGCGGCATGGCGATACTGCAACCGCTTCTGGCAGCAAGCGGCGTAGAGCCTGTTGGCAAGATTGTCATCGGGACCGTGAAAGGCGATATCCACGATATCGGCAAGAACCTTGTCGGAATGATGATGGAAGGGGCTGGGTTCGAGGTCTTCGATATCGGTATCAATAATTCGGTGGATGACTATCTCGAGGCAATCGAAAAGCACAAGCCGGACATTCTTGGAATGTCGGCGCTTCTGACTACGACGATGCCGTATATGAAGGTGGTTATCGATGAGTTGGTCGCGCGGGGTATTCGGGACGATTACATCGTGTTTGTTGGCGGCGCACCGTTGAACGAAGAGTTTGGCGCCGCGGTTGGTGCCGATTATTATTGTCGCGATGCGGCGCAGGCGGCTGAGCTTGGGCCGCGAGTTGTTAAGGAAAGACGTGGTCAGGCAGTAGCGTGATGAAAACAGAGGCTCGAGTAGTCGTCATAGGTGGCGGCGTCGTTGGCGTTAGCGCGCTGTATCACCTGGCCAAAAAGGGCTGGGGAGATGATGTCGTTCTGTTGGAGAAAGCGGAACTAACCTCCGGCTCCACCTGGCATGCCGCGGGGTTGTTGCCGCTGTTCAATATGAGCTACAGCGTTGGTCAGATACACAAGTATTCCGTAAATCTGTATCAGGAGCTTGAGAAGGAGACCGGCCAGCCGGTCGGTTTCAGCCAGGTCGGTAATCTCAGGCTAGCGATGAACCAGGACCGCATGGATGAGTATTCTCAGTATGCGGCGACCGCAAGAACGATCGGCGTCAGTGTTGAGTTCCTGACGCCGGACGAAATCAGGAAACTCTGGCCGATGTGCAATATTGACGGCCTGGTTGGCGGCATTTTTCACCCGGATGACGGTTACATCCAGCCGGCCGATCTGACGCAGGCGCTGGCGAAAGGTGCCCGGATGCGTGGCGCCAGCATCTATCGCAACACGCAGGTTTTGGACATCGAACAGTCGTCATCAGGCAACTGGCTGGTCAAGACTGACAAAGGCGATATCAGCTGCGAGCACATTATTTCGGCTACCGGCAATTACGCGCGGCAGACGGGCGCGATGGTGGGTCTCGATATTCCGGTTATTCCGGTCGAGCATCAGTACATCGTTACTGAGCCACATCCGGAGATTCAGAAGCGTCGCAAGAACGGTGAACCGGAAATGGCCGTCTTGCGGGAGTCCGACGGCTCCTGGTATCTCAGGGAAGAGAACGGTGGATTCATACTCGGTCCGTATGAAAAAGGTGCTCCCTGCTGCTACGTTGACGGCCCCGATCCGCGAGCGGAATACGAGTTGTTCCAGGAAGATATTGACCGCCTCGCGCCACACATCGAGGCGGCCATGGAACGTGTGCCCGCTTTTGCCGAGGTCGGTATGAAGAAGGTGTATAACGGCGCTATTGCCTACACACCGGACGGAAGTCCTATCATCGGGCCAGCGTGGGGGGTTGATAATTTCTGGCTGAACGAGGGGCACAGCTTCGGTATCACAGCCGCCGGAGGTGCCGGCTGGCAGTTAGCGGAGTGGATTGTCGAGGGCGAACCAACAATCGACATGCTGGGTGTCGAGCCGAGGCGATTTGGCGACTATGCGACGAAAGACTACCTGATCGAGAAAAACGAAGAAGCCTACGCAAACGTGTTTGTCATTCATTACCCGGATGAAGAAAGGCCGGCAGCAAGGCCATTGAAAACGGCCCCGTGCTACGAAAGGTTGAAAGGGATGGGTGCGGTTTTCGGGCAGAAGTTCGGCTGGGAACGTGCAAACTGGTTCGCAAGCGAAGGGATGGCCCAGGAGGACGATTGGTCCTTCCGTCGTTCGAAGTGGTTCGACGCGATCGGAAGGGAAGTCGCGAATGTAAGCAAAAATGTCGGCGTGCTCGATATGACCGCATTCGCGAAATGCCGCGTATCAGGCCCGGATGCGGAGATGTTTCTCAACTACTTCGTCGCTAACAATCTACCAAAGAAAGTCGGCGGCGTCGGGCTTTGTCATGCGCTGAATACCAATGGTGGCATCCATTCAGAATTTACGATTCTGCGCGAATCACCCGATTCGTTTTACCTGGTTTCTGCAGGAGCGCTAAGGCGCCTCGATCATGATTATCTGCAAAAACACATACCGAAAACCGCTAATGTTCAGTTTGAGCAGCTGACGGAAACGAACGGTGTACTCGTGGTCGCTGGTCCGAAATCGAAAGAACTGTTGCAACGTGTTTCCGACGCGGACTTCTCCAACGAGGCGTTTCCATGGCTTACGGCGAGAGAAATTCTTATCGCGGACGCGCCTGTGAACGCAATGCGAGTGAATTATGTTGGCGAACTGGGTTGGGAGCTTCACCACAATCTTGAACATCAAAACGACATTTTCGATGCCCTGTTCGCGGCCGGCGCGGACCTCGGCGTAAAGCCGTTTGGCATTCGGGCGATGGATTCAATGCGGTTCGAGAAATCCTATCGCATGGTTGGTACGGAACTGTCCATCGAGTACTCGGCTTATGAATCAGCGATGGACCGGTTCATCAAGGCCGATAAGCCAGCCTTCCTGGGCCGGGATGCACTTCTGGCGTCAAAAGAAGCCGGCCTCAACAATCGCCTGGTTACTCTGGAAGTAAAATCCGTCGACGATGCCGATGCGCTCGGTAATAATGCCCTATTGATCGACGGTGAGCTTGTCGGACGGGCGACCGGTGGCGGCTTCGGTTTTCGAGTCAATAAATCACTGGCGCTTGGCATGGTGCGTCCTGAGTATTCCGAGCCTGGCACTGAGCTCGAAATCGATATACTGGGCAAGATCTTCAATGCTGTCGTTATTCCAGACAGTCCATTCGACCCAAAAAATGAGCGGCTAAGAGATGTCAACGGCGCAAACAACTAAAGCAAGCGGTGCGTGCCTCTGCGCTAGCGTCGCCTACGAAGTATCGGGTCCCCTGAGCGGTGTTATTTACTGTCACTGCGCGCAGTGCAGAAAGACCAGTGGCCATTACTTTGCGGCCACGTCCTGCGAACGCGACGATCTTTCAATAGTGAAAGACGAGGGGCTGCGCTGGTATCAATCCTCTCCGGAGGCAGAGCGAGGGTTCTGTGAGCGTTGCGGATCCAGTCTGTTCTGGCGCCATAAAGACTCGCCGTCGATTAGTATTTCGCCGGGTTCACTGGACCTTCCAACGGGCCTGAAAGCCGATGCCCACATTTTCGTCGCGGATGCCTCGGACTACTACACGATCGACGATGGTCTGCCGCAGCACGCCGACTACGGAACGATAAACGCGGTTGAATGAAGAAGTACTCAGCATTTAGCCTGTTACGCAATGCCATCGGCTACAACCGCCATTGGCAAAAAGCGTGGCGAAGCCCTGACCCACAGCGCAAATACGATGTTGTGATCGTTGGCGGTGGTGGCCACGGTTTGGCGACTGCCTATTACCTTGCGAAAGAGCACGGCGTGCGAAATATCGCCGTGCTTGAAAAGGGCTGGATCGGTGGTGGCAATACGGGTCGCAATACGACCATTGTGCGCTCCAACTATTTGTGGACGGAAGCCGCACTGTTGTATGAAAAGTCCTTAAAACTCTGGGAGAGCCTGAGTCAGGAATTGAATTACAACGTCATGTTCAGTCAACGCGGCGTCTATAACCTCGGTCACAGCCTGCAGGACATGCGCGATATCGAGCGGCGTGTCAGCGCCAATCGGCTAAACGGAATCGATGCCGAGGTCGTTAATACAGAGCAGATCAAAGCCGCTATTCCACTGATCAACACATCGGCTAATGCACGTTACCCGATTCTTGGCGCATCGCTACAGCGGCGCGCTGGTGTTGCACGTCACGATGCCGTTGCCTGGGGATTCGCGCGAGCGGCCGACGCATTGGGCGTGGACATCATTCAGCAATGTGAAGTCACCGGTATTAATCGCGACGGCGGCAGGGTGACTGGCGTTGAGACGACGAGGGGTGCGATCCAGGCCGGCAAGGTTGGCGTTGTAGTGGCGGGTCATGCCAGTGTGCTCGCGTCAATGGCCGGGTTACGGCTACCGATAGAAAGTCACCCACTGCAGGCCTTTGTGTCGGAACCGATGAAGCCGGTGCTCGATACGGTCGTCATGTCCAATGCCGTGCACGGATACATCAGCCAGTCGGACAAAGGTGAGCTTGTTATCGGTGCGGGAATCGACGGCTACAATGGCTATGGCCAGCGCGGCAGCTTTCCGACTATTGAACATGCCATGGCGGCCATTATCGAGTTGTTTCCGATGTTCAGTCGCGCTCGCATGCTTCGAATGTGGGGCGGCATCGTCGACGTGTGTCCGGACGCCTGCCCGATTATCAGCAAAACGCCCGTAGACGGTTTGTACTTCAACTGCGGTTGGGGCACCGGTGGCTTCAAAGCGACGCCAGGATCGGGATGGGCATTCGCGCATACGATTGCAGAGGACCGGCCACATGAACTGAACGCAGCGTTTGATCTGCAGCGGTTCACAAGTGGTGCTTTGATTGATGAGCACGGCGCTGCGGGGGTAGCGCACTAATGCTACTGATCCCATGCCCCTTTTGCGGTGATCGTGCCGAGACAGAGTTTTCCTACGGTGGTGAGGCGGGAATCAGTCGGCCGCTCGACCCCAGGGCATTGAGCGATGCTGAGTGGGCAGATTACCTGTTCATGCGTAACAACCCCAAGGGCGAGCACAAGGAGCTGTGGAATCATAGCCAGGGTTGCCGGCGCTGGTTCGGTGTTGCTCGCGACACGGTGACCTACGAAATTGCCTTCAGCTTTGAATTGCATGCTGGCGTGAACGAGGCAGTGAGCTAGATGTCATCGAATCGACTGGAAGAGGGTGGCCGAATCGATCGCCGAGAAGCGCTGACGTTTTACTTCAACGGGACTCAATATCAGGGCTATGCCGGCGACACCCTGGCATCGGCCTTGATCGCCAACGGCGTATCTGTCGTTGGTCGAAGTTTCAAGCTGCACCGACCGCGCGGTATTGTCGGCAGCGGTGCCGAAGAACCCAACGCCATACTGCAGATTGGCAGCGGTGCAGCGACACTGCCGAATCAACGTGCAACTCAGGTCGAGCTCTACGATGGTCTCGAGGCACGCACCGTAAAGGGCTGGCCGAGTGTTAATTTCGACATCGCCGAGATAAACGACGTGTTCAGCCGTTTTTTCGGTGCCGGGTTTTACTACAAAACCTTCATGAGGCCGCGTGCGATGTGGCCGACTTTCGAGCGCTTCATTCGCCGCGCAGCCGGCCTGGGCGAGTCTCCGACGGAACCCGATCCGGATTGCTACGAGCATTGTAATGCGCACTGTGATGTTCTCATCGCAGGCGCCGGTCCGGCAGGGCTCATGGCGGCGCTGGCTGCCGCGCGAACGGGCGCCCGCGTCATTGTCGCGGATGAGCAAAGTGAGTTTGGCGGGGCTTTGCTTTCTGCAAGCGATGAGATTGATGGGCGTGCCGCAGTGGACTGGGTTCAGGGTGTGCACGAAGAGTTGGCGTCCTGTGCGAACGTGACTTTGCTGCCAAGAAGCACGGTCTTCGGCTATTTCGATCATAACTTCCTGACTATCGCCGAGCGCTGTACGGATCACCTTGGAGAGCATGAACAAAGTGGCGCTCGGCAGCGGATGTGGCGCGTTCGTGCGCAACAGGTTGTGTTGGCGCAGGGCGCGTTCGAACGACCCTTGGTGTTTTGCAACAATGACCGGCCCGGCGTCATGCTGGCATCAGCCGTGTCGAGCTACATCAAGCGATACGCCGTTGTCCCGGGCCAGCGTGCTGTTGTCTTTACCAATAATGATTCTGCGTATCAGACGGCCATCGACCTTGAACGGGCCGGCGTTACGGTTGCGGCGATTGTAGACAGTCGCGCCACAGGTGCCGCCGATCTTGGCGCCGCGGCAGACGGTCTGGGATTGATGATCATGCGCGGGCACGTTGTATGCGACGTTGTTGGCCGGCGGCGCGTACGCGGCGTCAGGGTAGCCCGATACAACGGTGACAACACGGCTACTGTGGATGCAGCTATCGAGATCGACTGCGACCTCGTGGTGACGTCGGGCGGCTGGAGTCCGGCTGTTCATTTGCACTCCCAGGCGGGCGGAAAGAACGAATGGGACGACGACCTGCAGTGTTTCCTGCCGGCCAGGACGCATCAGGCCTGTCGCTCGGCCGGTTCTGCGAGCGGTCTTTGGTCATTGCAGGAATGTCTGAGAAGCGGACTTGCCGCCGGTGATGAGGCGGCTAAAGACTGTGGTTTCGCGTCCGCGTCTGTAACGCTGCCGACGGTGGGGGCGTCCGCTACGAACAGGATACAGCCGCTTTGGCGAGTGCCTGCCGAATCGGACCCCGATCGATGCCCGAAACAGTTTCTGGATTTTCAGAACGACACCAGCATTGCCGATGTTCGTCTGGCCGTTCGCGAGGGCTTTCAAAACATCGAACACGTCAAACGCTATACAGCACTCGGCTTTGGAACGGACCAGGGGAAACTCGGCAACATCAACGGAATGGCTGCGCTTGCTGAATGTCTGGGTGAGTCGATCCCGGATGTCGGCACGACCACATTCCGACCCGCGTATACACCCGTTTCGTTCGGCGTTTGTGCCGGCGAGGGCGTCGGTGACCTGTATGACCCGGTGCGAAAGACAGCGATACACGAGTGGCACGAAGCGGTGGCTGCTCCTTTCGAAACGGTCGGCCAGTGGTTGCGTCCGTGGTACTTCCCGAAAGGTGACGAGGACCTGGATGCGGCGGTGGCGCGTGAGTGCCTGGCCGTCCGCAATTCGGTCGGCATCATGGATGCATCGACGCTCGGCAAGATCGATGTACAGGGCGCTGACGCGGTGGAGTTTCTTGACCGTATCTATACGCACAAGGTTTCCCGGATGAAAATCGGCCGCTGCGCCTACGGCATCATGCTGGGCGAAGACGGCATGGTCATGGACGACGGCGTCATGGCGCGTCTTGGCGAGCAACATTTCTATCTGACGACAACCACCGGCGGCGCGGCCCATGTCCTGTCCTGGCTGGAAATCTGGCTGCAAACGGAGTGGCCGGAACTGGATGTGTACCTGACTTCCCTGACCGATCACTACTCAACGATCGCTGTCGCCGGGCCGAACAGTCGAAACGTGCTAAAGAAGGCCGGCTGCGATATTGATCTTGAAAAAGAAGCCTTTCCCTTCATGTCAGTGCAGGCGACCGATCTGGGCGGGATAGCGGTACAGATTTTCCGCGTCAGCTTTAGTGGAGAACTGGCATTCGAAGTCAATGTCGATAGTCGTTACGCCTTGCACTGCTGGCAGCTTTTGATGGCGGCAGGTGAGGAGTTTGATATCACGCCTTACGGAACTGAAACGATGCATGTGCTGCGTGCCGAGAAAGGTTTCGTCATCCTGGGGCAGGACACGGACGGGTCCGTCAGTCCGGTTGATCTGGGCATGAATTGGTTGTTGTCCAAAGACAAGGATTTTCTGGGCTTGCGCTCCCTTTCACGACCAGACTGCCAGCGCGATGATCGCAAGCAACTGGTTGGACTGCTGTCAAAGGACAGCGTGCTGCAGGAAGGGGCCCAGTTGGTTATTGATCCGGCTGCGGCAAAACCCGTGCCCATGTGCGGTCATGTGACCTCTGCTTACTACAGCGCCTGCCTGGGCCATCCAATCGCATTGGCGCTCGTTGCCGGCGGCCGGGCGCGCAAAGGCGAGACAATTTTCGCCGCGGCGTCGGACGGTTCAATCGTGCCGGCAGAAATCGTGTCGCCGGTGTTTTACGACGCGAAAGGGGAGCGACAGAATGTCTGAATCCACGACCTGTCGTCACGGTCTTGAGCCATTTCTTTCCGCATTGCCGGGCCGGTCGAGCGGTGATGATGGTGTAACGGTCACCATACGTGCCGATCTGGGCCATATCAATTTACGCGGCAGTCCGGCGAATCCAGACTTTCTCGCGGCGGTTGGTGGCGTGTTGCATCAGGAACTGCCGCTTGCCAGCAACACGATGACGATGGCGGATCATCGGGTCTACTGGCTGGGGCCCAATGAGTGGCAGATAGTGACGGCAGTCGATGAATCCGGCGCCTTGGCGGTCCAGCTGCAAACAGCACTGGCAGAAATTCAAGCGTCTGTATCGGACCTGTCTGGCGGTCAGATCGCACTGCAGCTTAGCGGGAACCGGACTCGCGATGTCTTGGCAAAGGCCTGTACGCTGGACCTCGTGCCCGCGGCGTTTGGAGTCGGCGCCTGCGCACAGAGCGGCCTGGCAAAAGCGAGTGCACTTATGGGGCTTCTTAACGATACAGGACCGGTGTTTGAGATCGTAGTGCGCAGGAGCTTCGCGGACTATGTTGTTCGATGGCTGCAGCATGCCGCGATGGAATACGGCGTGAGCTTCACAGCGAGCAGCTAGCGGCATTGTAATCGACAATAGCGAGACTCATACTCAGGCGTCACGTGTGCGTGCGCCAGCGTATGAATATAAAAAGAACAAATAACCTGCCCAGTCGTTTCGGCTTCCTGCTGCTCAACGACTTTACGTTGATTTCGCTCTCGTCGGCCATCGGGCCTCTGCGCATGGCCAATCGCATTTGCGGCGGTAATGACTACGCCTGGAAAACGCTGTCAATTACCGGTGAGGCAGTATCCGCAAGCGATGGCCTTAGCGTCAATGTGGACAGTGCCATAGACGATGAAAACGTCCTTGATGATCTGGACGCAATTATCGTCTGCGGTGGCAGGCAGGTGAAAAACAATAGCAGCAAGTCATTGTCAGTCTGGCTGCGCTCAGTCGACAAGCAGGGAGTAGGGCTTGGGGCGATATGCACCGGGAGTTATATTCTTGCTGAGGCCGGTTTGCTGGACGGCTATAGCTGCAGTATCCATTGGGAGAACCTGGTTGCGTTGGCGGACCAGTTTCCGAACGTCAACGTGAGCAAAAGTATCTTCACGATTGACAGAGATCGCATCACCTGTTCGGGCGGAACGACGCCGGTGGACATGATGCTGCATATCATCGGTTCACAGTACGGCCCGGATCTAAGCGCTGGAATCGCAGAGCAATTCATTTATGAGCGAATTCGGCGATCGGACGACGAGCAGCGGATACCGCTCAGGTTTTCCGACGGTCGGCAGTCGGAAAAACTGCTTGTTGCCGCGGAGCTAATGGATGCGAATATCAGAGAGCCGATAAGTCAGGAGGATCTGGCCGCTTACGTAGGTCTTTCGCGGCGGCAACTGCAGAGATTGTTTCAACGCTATCTCTCTTGCACGCCGTCCAGCTACTACCTGAAGATTCGTCTGCAAAGAGCAAAACAACTATTGCGTCAGACCAGCCACAGCATTGTCGAAATCTCGGTCTCGAGCGGCTTCATCTCAAGTTCCCACTTCAGCAAGGCCTATAGAGAAATGTACGGACATTCGCCCAGTAGCGAACGTCAGCGTACGGTGACTGATCGCCTGGAGACAAAGAATACAGGCAGGTAGATCAGGTAGATGGCGGCGATCAGGTAGGACATTGAAAGATCGCCAAGGATGTCCATACCGGCACCGACAATGAGAGGCCCCAGCATCGTTCCGGCACCCCACATGCCGGTGAACAGCACGCTGGCGGCCGCTAGCTCCGCACCGCGGAACCGCTGGCCGAGGAGGATGACTCCCAGCGCATAGATCATGCCTTCCGCACCACCCAATACGAAAATGAATATCGGACCCGCGACGCTGCTCGTAATTATCCAGGGCAGAATCAGGAAGCCGATCATTGTCAGGATGATGCATGACAGCAGCAGCCTGTAACGCTGCACGTGATCAGCAAGCCAGCCCAGCGGAAGTTGCAGCACCACGCCGCCGAGAGCAAACGTCGTCAGCAGCGACAAACTTCGTGCCTCACCCAGTCCGATGTGAATACCGAACAGGGGGAAAAAGGCGATAAAGGCCTCGACGGCAGCGGCGTAGGCGAGGTTGAGGAGCATGATGTGCGGGACGAGCCTGAACAGCCGGCGCAAACTCGGATGATCCTTGTCCGCATAAGCGTTGGCTTCATCCGGTAGCCAGAACAGCGGCAGGCTGGCGGCGGCAACAAAGGCCGCAGTGACGGCGAAGGGCAGAATGCCATCGGTACCCGTCATAATCAGCACCAGTGGGCCAAGCGCAAAGCCGGCAGCTCCGGCTGAGCCATACATCCCGATGATTCTGCCGCGCCAGTCATCGTCGGCCAGCTCGTTAATCACTGTTTCACTGGCCGACCAAAGCATCGATCCAGCCGCGCCGAGCAGGAATCGCACGGGGAACCAGAGAAAGACGTTCTGAAACAGACCCAATACGATCAGCATTGCCGCAGCGAGCAACGTTGCCTGTTGCATCACGCGCGCGGCACCCAGTCGCGTTATCAGGCGCGGCATTAGCGGTGCGAGCAAGACGCCAGCGGAAGCCTGCGCGACGATGCTCATGGCGATAATGGTCTTGCTGTATCCCTGTGAATCGAGGACCAGCGACAGCAACGGCAGGGTCAACCCATAAACAAGGTTGACGACGACCATCGAGCTGATAACGGCCGCCAGGCTCCGCTTACGGTCGACTGTTGGCGTCAAAGAGGGTTCTGTTCCTCGTTTTTCCAGCCCGGCCCGCGCACGGCCCTGCCGGGCGTAGCGCCCGTGTGTTCGCCGTCTTTCAGCACCTGCTCACCGTTTACAAATACATGGACCATGCCGGTCGCGTACTGATGTGGTTTGACGAACGTTGCGTGGTCCTGAATGTTCTCAGGATCGAATACGACAACGTCTGCATAGAAGCCTTCGCGCAATTCGCCTCGTCGGTCGATTCGCATGGTCTGTGCCGGAAGTGCCGACAGCTTGCGAATGGCTTCCTGAAGCGTGATGACCTGCTCGTCACGAACGTATTTTGCGAGTACCCGTGCGAAGCTGCCGTAGGCACGAGGATGCGGATTGCTCTTAAGGAAAACCCCTTCAGGTGCCAGTGAGGCTTCATCCGAATTGAAACTAACCCAGGGCAGGGCAACGGCCTTGCGCACAATGTCTTCGGACTGCGTGAAATAGACAGTTCCGATGCGGCTGCCGTCCTCGATGATCAGGTCCATTATCGTATTTTCCGGACTGGTACCGCGCATGGCAGCAACGTCAGCAACCGTCTTGCCGGTAAGCGGTTTTAGCGCGTCTGATTTGAAGTTGACCATGAGGATATTTTCGGGCGATCCGACCGCCAGAAACATGTTTTCCCAATCGTCAGACTCCGTGTTCATCTCGCGAATGATCTGCTCACGCAGGGCAGGGTCGCTCATTCGTTTGATCGACTCGTCGAAACCGCCTTCCTGTACCCAGGGCGGAATAGTGACGTTCAAGCCGGTCGATCCAGCGGGGTAGGTGTATACATCGGCGGTGATCTCGAGGCCGTCCGCTCGCGCTGCCTCTACCATCTCGACGGCTTTGTCGAACAGGTGCCAGTTAGCCTTACCCGATGACTTGATGTGATAGATCTCGGCGCGGATATTGGCATCGCGCGCGATGGTCAATACCTCATCGACCGCCTCGATCATATGCGCCCCTTCGTCGCGCATGTGCGATATGTACATGCCGTCATACTCTGCGGCTATTTTGGACAATTCAATCAGCTCGCTGGTGTCGGCAAAAAGACCGGGCGGGTACATCAATGACGAAGCAACTCCCAACGCACCGTCCTGCATTGCTGCGCGCACCAGGGAACGCATTTGATCGAGTTCCTCGGCTGTCGGAGGACGGTCTTCGTGCCCGATGACATACTCGCGTGGACTTGCGGCACCGATGAAAGAGGCGACGTTCGGAGAGATACCGCGTTTCTCGAGGTAGTCAAGGTATTCGGCCAGGGAGGTCCACTCAACGTCATAGCGAATATCACCTTGCTGGCTGAGCATTTCTGCCTTCATGCGCTCATTGAGGGGACCCATTGAGGTTCCCTCGCCCATGATTTCGAGTGTTACGCCTTGTCGAATATCGCTTTGCGAACGACCGTCCTGAATTAGCGACTCATTCGCCCAGGACATCATATTGACAAATCCCGGCGCTACGGCGAGGCCGGAGACATCGATTTCAACGGCCGCCGTCGCTTTTCCAAGCTTACCCAGCGCAACGATCTTGTCGCCGTCAATGGCTATGTCGCCGACAAAGGCCTCGGTCCCGCTGCCGTCAAAAATGCTGCCGCCACGAAGTATCAGGTCGTGCGAAGGCGGTGGCGTGCAAGCCGCCACCCCACACAATAGAAAACCGACGAGAGCGAGGCGACCGCCTCGATGCCGTGATCCGGTTGGATTTCTCACTTACTCACCGTTGTCAGGCGCTTCACTGTCAGCGTCTTCGTCAGGCGCGTCACCGTCAACGACGATGCGCGGACTATCTAGCTCTTCGTCAGGCGCGTCACCGTCAACGACGATGCGCGGACTATCTAGCTCTTCGCCAGGAGCGTCACCGTCGACGACGATGCGCGGACTATCTAGCTGCTGGTCAGGCACATCGCTTTCTTGAGCGAAAGCGTTAGTGCTTCCTGCTATTAGCATTGCGAACACTAATAATGCTGTTGCTATTGTGCTTAAGATATTCATTTCGTATTCCCTTTCTTTCTTATGATTGATTTGCGCCTTTACAGGTGGTCATCGGACAGTAGACGAACAAACCTTTCTTCCTCTCTAAGATTCGCCAACATCGGATCGTGTTGCAACAGGTCTCTTTGGTAATCCAGTTCGATAGCGCGTTCCAGCGCCGTCAGTGCTGCATCTGTTTCCCCAAATCGCGCATGTATCAGTGCACTATTGAAATACACATACATGTTGTCGGGTGCCTGCTTACGTGCTTTGGCGTCATTCTCTGCCGCTTTCTCGCGTTCGTCGATGCGCGAATAATAATAAGCCGAGTCGGACAGTGCGTCTGGGTCATTTTGATTGATTTTCAATAGCTGCTCAGCCAGTTCGATTGCCCGTTTATAGGCAACCTGGGCCACTGACTCTTTAGTCGGAGTGAATGAATAGGCGTCGGCCAGATTGCCCCACAGCTGGTAATCATTTGGTGCCAGGTTGACGGCCATGGCAAAGCGGTCGGCCGCACGTTCGAATTCACCCAAAAAGTAGTACATAGAGCCGGTATTGGAATAGGCGCTTCGTGTGGGCCTGATCTCAAGCGATTCGTCCCATGCGCTGGCTGCTCGCCGGAAGTCACCGGCCAGATAATACGCGGCACCGAGATTATTCAGGGCCGACGCGTCGTCGTCTGCCCGGTTGACGTACATCTGGTAAAACTCAGCTGCTTCGACAAAGCGACCCTGGTCAAACAGGAAATTCCCCATCGCATTGAAACTCGCCCAATAGCTGACGTCTGTTTCTATCGCCAGGCGAAGATTTCTTTCCGCGTCCGCAGGTTGATTCAGGGCGACGTAAGTTTCAGCAACTCCGATGTAGACATCCGCGACATTTGAATTGTCGTCGATGGCCTCATTGAACTCGTGAAGTGCATTTTGGTATTTGCCGGATGCGTTGTAGAGGCCACCTAGCGCCAGTCGTACACTGGCCGAATTTTCATCGAGTTCAAGCGCGCGCTGGCAGGCCTGTTCTGCGTCGCCGAAGCGATCCGGATCACGGGAAAGCCGGTATCCCGCCAGGTGTTTTTTACACATTGCCGCATGCGCGCTGGCGAAATTGGGGTCGACGGCAATTGCCTCTCTGAGCAATCCTTCCGCCAACAACAAAGACGTTTCGTCCGGAGGCATTCTCAGGTAGTCGATTCCGCGAATGTAAGAATCGTATGCAGCGACATTTCGGGTGCCCAGGTTCTTGAGTCGCCGCTCGGCGGATACCGGTAACACGACGTGCAGCGCGCGCGCAACGTGACGCGCGATGTCTTCCTGAATTGCAAAAATATCGGACAATTCCCGATCGTATCTGTCAGACCATAACTCGCTGCCGTCCGAGCCCTCGATGAGACGGGCGGTAACGGTCACCTGGTTCTTGTATCGCCGCACACTCCCTGTCAGTACAACCTCGGCGCCCAGACGGTCTGCAATCGATTCAATATCCATCACCGTGTCTTTGAGCTGGTTGCTTGTACTGAGTGCGACAACCCGGAATTCGTTCAGGCGCACGATCAGGCTTTGAATCTCTTCGGTCAGGCCGTCGCTGAAGTAGTCGGAATCTGCCTCGACGCTGTTGTTGGTAAACGGCAGCACGGCGATTGATCGACGCGAGGGCTCCCAGAAATTTTGTGATGCGTAGTAGAGGAGGCCGCCGCTGCTGGCCGTGACGGCAATGACGATAGAGATATACGTGATGAACGTTAGCCGCGGCGCACCGCCGACTGTTTCCTCGTGACGAACAATGCCGCGCGCTGTGACCTCATAGCCCCATGCGAGGACAAACGCGATCGGAAAGCCGGCAATCACGAGGCCGATCAGAACACTCATTGAGTTTTCGGGAATCGGCAGCCGGTCGAAGGTCACGTCCGCAACCTGCAGCAGCATCCAGACGGCAACCGTATAGGCAACCATCGTACGGAATACGCTGCGGCTGCGTAATTCCTCGATCAGCTTGTTGATGCGGTGGCTCATTCGTTATGCCTTAAACTTATTTGACCTCGGTCATGATCATCATGGTGTCGAGTCGAACCCCGTCTTCTGTCGCCGCGGTTTTTCCTTCATCCGAAACCAGCATTGCGTTTAGAGCATCCATGTCATTCACGGCGATGACGAGCCCTGTCAGGTTGGGTTTGTCTTCGCTGCGAAACGCGTGCACGTGCGCGGCACCATTGTCCTTGAACATGTTGCTGCGGCTGTCTGGTCCACTCCAGGCGGCGCTCCAACGATCTGCGTCATCGACGCTGTGCGTGATCATGATGTGGGGCATTGGCATCTTTGGTTTTGGGCTCGGGTCATTGTTGAAAATGTCATTGGCGATCAACCACTGGCCGTCAGCGCCGCGACGCCAGGTCTCGATGTATTTGCCCGTGCCAACGACGTCGTCGCCGCTAGTAAGACTGAAGGTACCAACGATAAAGCCAATATCCCCTCGTACCGTCGTTTCGACACGTGTCGTTTCACCCCCGATGCCAGCATCGATCATTCCGCCGAAAGCGGCTCGTACACCGTCCTGGCCACTCGTCATCAGGCCGTCAGGCGGCAACAGGCGTGCATCTTCGGTGTAGAGATTGACGAGCGCATCGACGTCCTTTGCGTTCAGCGCGGATTCCCAGGCATCCGAACGGGCTTCGAGGGCTGCGGTGTCTGTAGCAGGGGAGTTTTGACCACATGCGGTAATTGCGAGCAAGATCCACAGCAAAACAACAGTTTTTTTCATTCGTGATTCCCCCAGATTGGATTAGAAGACTGTAAGTCCCTAATCCTAACAAGGAAAATGGTCCAGCATGATGCCTAATTCAGACGATCCCGTGCGATGCCGATTGAGATAATCGGCTGTCTTCGGAGGCTCCCCGATTGATCAGCACGGTCAGTACCAGTGACCCGTTTCAAGGGCCGCATTATGTGGTGCCTGATGAAGACGATGTTAACGGCAAACTGCGCTTCGACAGCCAGAGCAACGTCTTGCCCAATTCCTGCTTGGGTTTGCCTTTGGGCAGAATCCCTAGCGTGGATAGACTCGATAATCGAATTGCGGCGGTACCACGTCGTAATGTGACTGCAAAAATGCAACGAGATCGATGAGTTCCTGAACCGTCATATGGCGATTGTAGGTGTACATCTTCGACTCGCCGTTTTCAGAGACTTTTTCCTTTGCATATCCGGGGGCCAGCCTGTGTGACGGGTTGATTATCGATGTCACGAGGTCGCCGTAAGTCTTGACGGTAGCCACTCTTCCGCCCAGTTCAACATAGGCCGGATCGGCATATGGAATCTCCGGAAGTTCAAGCCCTTTGATGGTGTGACATTGGTTGCACTGCATGTACAAGAAGACTTCACGGCCTTGATTCTGATCGCCATCCGGCAGTCGAAATCCGCGTCCCGATTTCGGATTCTGATTGCATCCGCCAATGGCCCACAAGAGCGCAAATAGCAAAACCAGGAAGAGTTTCTTGTTCATTGTCCGCCTCCAGAATGCTGACTGGTTCCGAGAAACAGTTAATACATTACTGCTATCGTTCAAAGACGCAATCAGTACATCTCACAGTCGCAACAGGTTTTTACATACATGACGTATACGTATGAAAATCAATAATTTACTGATAATTATTAGCACTGTTTGTTTGCTCATATCATTCTGGAATCGCAACGAGCTGCCTGGCAACATCGACTATGTTCCGGCGATCGTGAACGAACCTGAGCAGTCGAAGTCCGATAAGCGACCTTTTGACCTCGTCTACAAGGGTGTTCAATACCGCGTGGCACCGGAATACGAATACGACATCACCGGGTTGATCGTTTCCTACCGACACCACGACAACAATAGCCGAATGCATCGCCTCTCGAATGACCACCTCAATATGCTGGATGTCTGCGTCGTCTGGGGCGACAACGCAACGGATGCAGAGCTGAATAAGCTCGACTTCTGGAACGGCATCTTCACCTGCAATTTTCAGACCCGGGATCAAGCCGCCTGGGATTCATTCGATATATACAAAATATCCAATAATCACCTCATTTCGGACGACGAGAGCATTCGTGATCATGTCAGAGACATCAGGATCGGTGACCAGATTCGCGTGCGCGGCTATCTGGCCAGCTACGAAACGCCGAACGCGCAGCCTCGCGGAACCAGCACAACGCGAATGGACACCGGCGACGGTGCCTGCGAAACGATCTATGTCGAACGATTCGAAATCATACGGGCGGCAATAAGCTACTGGCGTATCTCAATGTACGTTTCGCTATTTACCCTTCTGATGGCCCTTTTCCTGTACTTTAGGCGGCCCCACAAGGTTCGTTGAGATGCATCGGGATGAGGAACTGCAATTCCTGTGGAAAGTGCTGTGAAACGGCAGGCAACGGCGGCCTGTCCGCCGGAGGCGATGAAATCGACTGGTGGGAAACGCACCGCCCGGACATCGCGCGCTATGTAGAGGGCGGCCGAATCTGGGTGGACCCCGCAACCGGTGAGTATTTTGATCATTGTCCGTGGCTGAGAAGATCGGAAGATGGGACGCGAACGAGCTGCGACATCTACCATGACCGCCCGGAAGATTGCCGCCACTATCCGGTCGATATCGAGCAAATGATTCGACACGACTGCGAAATGCTTGAGCGACGTGACCTGATCGATGTCAAGCGCGCGCAGAAAACCCTGGATACCCTGATGTCGGATAGCCGTCCGCCGGTCAAGCGCTAAGGCTATACGCTTCGAGTTGCAACGGCTGGCGGAACTGACGCGGCGCGGCGCGCCGGCTCAATAACCGCGAGCGTTGAGAGAACCCATAAAGAGACGATTCCGATCGGCAAATAGCTCCAGTCAAGGCGCGGTAAAGAGAAAGACGTTTCGAGCCAGTAGGCGACCACGACGGTCAACAGTGCACCCAGTACAGCGCCTGCTGTCGTAATGATCCAGTTCTCCAGTACGAACTGCTTGATGATGTCTCTCTTCTTTGCACCCAGGGCGCGGCGCGTCCCGATTTGTTTCGTGCGTTGGGTGACATGAAAAGAGGATAAGCCGACGACAACCAGCGCTGTCAGGCCGACCAACAGCGTAATCACGATACCCAGAATAATCGCCATGCCGCGGTCTCGCCGGTAGGACCTGGCCGCCATTTCCTCCAACGAACGTACGCCTTTCACCACACGTTGCCGATTGGACTCGGCGAGCTGTTGCTCGATGATGGGCATGAGTTCATCGCGCATGCCAGGTTCGACGCGAACCATGAATTTATTGGTCGTGTAGGCATAGATGCCGGGTTGAATGACAACGTTCGTGAGCTTGTCCCAGCCGACCCAGGAGCCGTGCATGTGACCAATAATGCCGACGACAATGGACGGCTCCATGCTGCCCCAGTACACCGTCTTGCCGAGCGCATCGTCGTCCGGGAAAAGTTCATCCGCGAGCGACTGGGTGATGATGATGGCGTCCCGGTTCGGGGAATCGCTTTCCGGACGAATGTATTCAATTTCCTCCGGGTAGAAATTGCGACCGCGCGTTAGCTCGACACCCAGTGCGTCGAGACCTTTGTCGCTCCAGGTGTAGCGTCCTGTCGGCACAGCATCGATGGTCTCGTCAGCGACAGCGCGAAGGCCGGAGCCCGAACCTGATCCACTGAGTGGCACCTGGTTGGTAACGGAGACGGCGACGACTCCCGGTATGGAGCTGAGGAGATCGATATCATTTCTGACGCTGTCCACGACGTCGAAATTCTCACCGAATCCACGCACGTAAGCAATGATGACGTTGTCAACATCGATGCCGGTTTCGCGATTTATTTTCTCCACACGTTGCAGAACTATGAACAGCGAGTTGATCACAATGGCGAGCGTTACCGCGATTTGAAGTGATACGAGCAATGGGCCCGTTTTGTTTCTCATCAGCGAGGAGATCATTGGTCCGAAACCCATAGTCCTATTCCTATTGTGCTTTGAGTTGAGTGGCAGGCGGAACCTGGCAAACACGCCAAGCGGGATAGAGCCCGGCGATCATGCTGCTGATGATTGCGACGCTGATAGCGGCGGACATGATCACCCAGTCCAGACTTACCAGCCCGGCCGGCGATTCATACACGGACTGAATTCCTTTCAGACCCAAACTCGTGAGCAACAAACCGATCAGACCACCGGCAAAACCGATAAGCGCAACCTCGACAAGTTGCTGCCTGAAAATAATCTTGCGGCTTGCGCCCAGTGCGCGCCGCAAACTGGTTTCACTTTTCTTTCCGACGAACTTCGTGAGTAGTAATGAAATCGTGCTCAGGAGGCAGACGACGAGGAACAGAAAAGACAGACCCAGAAGTACACGCGAGTCATTGGCGACAACCTCGTGATAGTCCATCCACTCCATGACGCTGTAGATATTGTTATTCATCGGCCGCTCAAATCGACCCAGTTTCTTCTGTTCGCCGACGTAGGCGTTGAGGTGATCGATGTACTCGTCCCGGGCTCCATCGATCTCCACAAAATACTGGATCCAGCTTGCCTCGGAATTCAGCCACTGCTCAAACGACGTAATCTCTTCCGCCTTCCAGCCCCAGTCGCTGCCGATCGAATCCAGTTCCAGAACCCGGGTAAGGCTGAACGGGATAAACATCTCGTTAACCTCTTGAAAGCCACCGTTGATCGGGTCGTAGAAACGCGGCGTCGGCTCCCAGGTGTTAATGACGCCGGCAACCTGGAAACGGGTGCTGTTCATTGTCACCCAACGTCCGACGCTGTCTTCGCCACCGAACAGGCGCTCATTGAGCTGCCGCGTCAGGACGACCATTGCTTCAGCGTTTGCGTCGACCGATTTGTCCCAGCCATCGCCGTAGATGAAGGGCACCTTGAACATGGCGAAAAAGTCGCCGGTAGTAACACGAGCAGTTGCCTCAAACGGCATCTCCTCGGCGCTGGCCGGTTCGATAATCAGGCTCGATTCGAACATCGCGGCCTGGCGCTTGCCTGCGGCCAGTTCGACCAGTCGCTCTGCGTCCTGGTAGGTAAGCTGGTGCGGAGCTCGTTCCGGCCGATCGTCATCGAACGGTCGGAGCGGATTCCAGCTGTCCAGCGTAACGGCGAAAAGTTCGTCGCTCTTATCAGGGATGGGATTGCCGTTCATCATGTAGTAGACGGACAAAGTTGTCATGCTGATGCCGATGCCGACCGCAATAGCGCTAACCATCAAGGCCGTCATCATTGGGTTGCGTCGCATGCTCTTGATCGCGAGCTTCACGTTATAGGTAAACATTCAAGACCCCCGGTCAGGCTCGAACAGCTAGTGGGATGACTTCCTTCGGGTACGCCATTGAATGCTCCGAAACGCGGCCATCAATCAGGTGGATATTCCTGTCCGCTCTGTCGGCAAGAACCGGGTCGTGGGTGACCATTACAATGGTCGTGCCGTTGGCATGAATGTCTTCGAGTAATTCCATAACCTGGCCAGCCATCGACGAATCGAGGTTTCCGGTCGGCTCATCCGCCAGTAGCATTCGCGGCTCACCGGCAAGGGCTCGCGCGATAGCGACGCGTTGCTGTTGTCCACCCGATAATTGTGCCGGCAAGTGCTTCATGCGTGATGCCAGGCCGACCGTCTCGAGTGCGTTCTCGATACGCCGCTTACGTTCGCTGGCGCCAAGGCGACGATAGCGCAGCGGCACGTCGACGTTCTCGAAAAGATCAAGATCAGGAATCAGGTTGAAACTCTGAAATATGAAACCGATCTTTTGGTTTCGGTACACAGAACGATCATCATCACTGAGATGGCTGACGTCTTCGCCGTCCAGCATGAATGTGCCGTGTTCAAAGGACTCGAGCAGGCCGGCAATGTTGAGGAAAGTTGTCTTTCCAGACCCGGAAGGCCCCGTGACCGCCACGAACTCTCCCTCGGCCACGGTCAGGCTCATTTCCCGGAGCGCATGCGTCTCAACCAGCTCTGTACGGTAAATCTTCTGAATATCGGTCATCTGCAACATGCAGTTTCTCCCTGCTAGTGTTGTTCGTTATTAGTTTCTTTGATGCCGCCAGGGAGCAAAACGTTTGTACGCCGGTTAGCGAGTACAGATGACGGTTTGCATGCTTGTTCGCACATCGGCCACAGACTGGATTGGTTGGTCGTCTGTTACAGCTTGCATAGAAATACTCTAGACTATGAGCATAACGACGACCGGTGGCCGGAAACGTTACACCACAGTATCAACTACTTGAGAGTATTTGCTTATCTGGCGCTCAGTAACGCCCGTGCTGTTTGAAGATGTAGTTGCTGAGCTCGATGAACTCGTCGTTCATCTGGTGAACGATGCGATGCGCTGAGCGCGCTACCGCCCGCATGACCTTGTAGACAAGCTGCGGGTTCTTGTCGACGATACGTTCGAAGTCTTTGCGCTCAAGGCTGATGACCTTGCAGTCACTTAGTGCACGCAGACCGACCGTGTGCACCTTGCCGTCAATGAAACTGAGTTCACCGGCGAGATTTCCTTCGCGGATGATAGCAATGCTGGCTGTTCCGTCAGCCGCAGTGCGTTTCACCACCTCAAGATTGCCTTCAACCATGACGTGCAGCGTATCGTCGACCGTTCCCTCTTTGATGAGATAGTCGCCGCCGCGGAGTTCATGCGCTTGCATATATCCGGCAAGCGTCGCTGCCTCGTCATCGCTAAGTTCGGTGCCGAGGTGTGAATTCAGAATCTCAACTGCTGTTGCGTTCATGGCATTCTCCCGAGGCCACAAACTAACGATTCTGAAAAATCCGGTCTATTCGGGTTTACCACTAAGTCAGGGCTTCCGAAATAGCATCGTAAAGCGGTCGGTATTGCCGCTGACAGAGCGTCGGCCGACCTCATACTCCAGTTCGTCATCCGCACGATAATGCAGATCGGTGTAATCAACGAACTCGAAGCCGATGTCGAGCAATTCCTTGATGACCAGAACCGGGTCGATGCGTCGGCGATTTTCATTGCCCGTTGCTTCCATGTGGCGTCGTGTATGGTCGACAACCCCATAAAGTCCGCCACTCTTGAGCGACTTGAATACCTGCTGATTCATCATGGCACGCGATTCGGCGCCGAAGTTGTGCACATTTCGAAACGTCAACACCATGTCGAGGTCTGATACACCGAACTTGAAATCATCCATTGCGTAGAATCGTTCGCCTTCGGGACGATGCAGGTTTTCGTTCGTTTCCAGCGCTTCAACCTTCTCGAAGCCCGGTGTGCCGATCAGCCTCTCCTTAACTCGGCCGGTACCAAGCGCGACGTACAATTTGCCGTTTTCAGCGAGCACGGGTGCCAGTACGCGGGTATACCACCCGCCGCCGGGCAAAAGCTCCATTACGCGCATATCATCCTTCAGACCAAAGAAATTCAGGGTTTCGAGTGGTTTTCGGTTCCGGTCACGGTCGCGGTCAGCCTGCGGGCGAGATTCAGCGGCAAGAGCGGCTTCCACTTTCATGTCGATATCGTTCGCTGCCTGGGCACCGAAGGCGACAGACAATAGCAGGGTGGTGATAATGAATTTCACGTGTTGAGTCCTTTTGTTTGGCGAATTTGAAGACTATCAGTTCTTGTGGAAAGTGTACTATTTCTTCTGAATAGTTTGACAGGATTTCGCTATGGAACTGGAACAATTCGTCGCCGATTGTGCATCGGCCATCAACGACAATGCCCCTGGCAAAGCCGTGCGTGAGATCGTTGCGCGTGCTGTTGCGGATCCGGTGGCCTTACAGAAGGCGCTCGGCGCACCGGAACGCGGCGGAATCAATCGCATTCACGTATCCGATGAACTCACTATTCTCAATGTTGTCTGGGCGCCGCGCATGACTCTGAAACCCCATAATCACAATATGTGGGCGGTTATCGGCGTTTATGGTGGTCGAGAGGACAATATATTCTGGCGCCGGGTCGCGGACGATCCCGACGGTCGGGTTGAAGCGGCTGGAGCCAAGTCGATTGGAAAGGGCGATGTCAGACCGCTGGGCGCAGACATTATTCACTCGGTAACGAATCCCACCTCGAAGCTGACCGGTGCTATCCACGTCTACGGTGGCGATTTCTTCGAGATGCATCGGAGCGAATGGGACCCGGAGAGTCTCAAGGAGCGTCCGTACGATCTGCAGGCTAATGTTCATCTTTTCGAGCAGGCGAACAAGATTATGGAGGTGATGTGATGACCAATCCAAAGGTGCTGGTGATCGTGCTCGTTTCGTTTCTTTGCGCAGTCGGTGTGGCCGCAGAGCCTTCGTTTGGCCCGGTGATTGAAGGCTACGGCCCGACCTACCCAATAAATGACAGGGATGTGCCACTTAAGGACGGGTTTGTGTACAAGGCCGTATTTGACGCGGCGGAAAACCGGGATGAAAAAGCACTGAACACCGGACTCGTGAGTGTGGCTCGCTACCTGAATATGCATGCGCGCAACGGTGTTGCGGTCGAAAACATGAATATCGCCGTCGTTGCACACGGGCCGGCGCTCAAGACCTTGTTGGCAACACAGGCCTATCGCAATCGATACGGAATCGAAAACCCGAACGCTGAGCTGCTTGAAAAGCTGGTGGCAGCAGGCGTTAGTTTCTACGTCTGTGGCCAGTCGATGACTTTCGGCGGATTCGACAATGATGAGCTGATCGAACCGGCGCAAATTGCGCTGTCTGCAATGACCATGCTGACCGTGCTGCAATCAGATGGCTACGCGTTGCTCCGATAGGCCCGCGGCAGCGTTCCGACGCCAACCCTAGGCGAAAAGACTGACGAATGCGCCGGGGTCGGTGACCGCGACAAAAATCAGGCCGCTGAACGCGCCACAAAGATGTGCGTCATGGTTGATGCGACCTTTGTTCTGCATGGATGCCCAATAGGAATAGGCGACATATCCTATGGCGAACAGGAATGCAGGGATCGGCACGGGAATAGGGATGATCATGAGTGTCGCGGTCGGAAAATAGACGATGTACGCAAACAGCACGGCGGAAATCGCCCCGGATGCACCGAGCGACGCGTAGCCGCGATTCTTTCTGTGTTTGTACCAGGTGCAGGTGTGGCTGACGACCAGGCCGAAGAAATACAGAATCAAAAAGGGAACGGTGCCGATGAAGCGCTCCATGGGAAACGCGAAGAAGTAAAACGTGAACATGTTGAACAGCAAATGCCCGACATCCGCGTGCACGAAGCCGCTCAATATCATCGTGTCGTACTGCCGCTTCGGCAAGAATTCGTAGGGGCGGAAAAGACACATATCAATTATGCGCGGAGACTGAAACAAACCCAGCAGGCTGATGCCGATGGTCAATATCATGATAAGTGGTGCCGCTATGCTGCCGCTGTCAAACATTTACTTGTAACCCTGTGCCTGCAAATTAAATAGATGCGCGTACTGCCCATCCTCGGCCAGCAAACTCTCGTGCGTTCCACGCTCAAGAATTTTGCCTTTATGTATAACTATGATCTGTGCCGCCGCACGTACCGTCGAGAAGCGATGCGAAATCAGTATCGTCATTTTGCTGCTGCTCGCGGTTCGGAAGTGCTCGAAGACTTCGGCCTCTGACGAGGCGTCCATAGCCGCCGTCGGTTCATCCAAAACCAGAATGTCGGCATCGCTGCGCATAAACGCACGGGACAAGGCGACCTTTTGCCACTGTCCGCCGGAGAGTTCGCGACCGCCTTTGAACCATCTGCCGAGCTGTGTTTCATAGCTGTCCGGCATGTCCTCGATAAAGGGAGCCGCCAATCCGGTAGTCGCTGCCGCTTTCCAACGCGCCTGGTCGTCGATATGCCGAACGTCACCAGCGCCAATATTCTCGCCAACTGAAAACTGATAGCGGCCGAAATCCTGAAAAATAACGCCGACACGCTGCCGCAGGGCCTCGACGTCCCACTCCTGAAGGTCCAGCCCATCCAGGAGGATGCGTCCGCCGGTCGGATCGTAAAGGCGAGTGAGAAGCTTAATCAGCGTTGTTTTGCCTGAACCATTTTCGCCCACGAGCGCCAGGCTCTCGCCGGGTTTGATTTGCATACTGATATTGCTGAGCGCCTTTTCCTTCGCACCGGCGTAGGTAAAGGAAACATCGTCGAACTCAAGTCCGCGTTCGGGGTGTGGACCATGCACGGCATTGCCCCGGCGGGTGGGAACCGGTTGTTCCAGGTACTCGTAAAGATTGGACAAATACAGATTGTCTTCGTACATCCCGCTGACGGCTGTCAGGCTGGCAGCGACAGCGGACTGTCCCTGTCTGAATAGCACCAGGTACATGGTCATTGCGCCCAGGGTGATGGCTCCCGCAATTGTCGTCATGACGATCCAGCCGTAAGCGCCGTAGAGGGCTGCCGTTGAAAGCAAGCCAAGCAGAAAACCCCAGGTATCCCGGCGTATCGTCAATTTCCGATCTTCGACGAACAATTTGCGGAAGATGTCACGATAGCGTTGTAATAGACGCGGGCCCAACTGGAACAGCTTCACCTCTTTGACGCCGTCTTCGCGGGCGATAACGGTTTCGAGATACATCTGCATACGCGTGTCAGGGGAGCGCCAGCGAAACAGGCGGAATGCGTCGCCCGAGAACTTTGCTTCCGCGAAGAAAGAAGGGAGGCCGGCTGCGACCAGGATCACAACTGCCCAGGGAGAGAATGCGAACAGCAGTACGGAATAGCTCGTTAGTGAGATGCCGTTCTGGACCAGGCCGAAGGTTCGGTTGACCAGGCTTAAGGGCCTGCTTGACGCCTCGCGACGCGCCTGGGTGAGCTTGTCGTAGAATTCCGAGTCCTCAAAATGCGCCAGTTCGAGCGTCATCGCTTTCTCAAGAATCATGACGTTGACTCGTTGCCCGAGCAAAGCACGCAGGAGTGACTGGCTGGCCGAAATTCCTCTTTGCGTTGCGGCGACGCCGACCACCACAAGCGCCTCAAGTCCGACGAGCATGAGCACGCCGCGGGTATCGGGGTCTGCCGCCCGAGATGCAGCGACGACGCCGTCGACGATTAGCTGACCCAAGTAAGCGATCACGGCCGGCAATACGCCGCCAATCAGCGTCAGTAGCCCGAGCGCGATGGTGAGCGGGCGACTGGTTGTCCAGACGAGTTCAAGTGCGCGACGGCTATAGCTAAACACGCCCAGGGCCCGCTGGAGGAATCCGGCGTCAGAGTTGTTTGTGTCGGCCATAGGTGCCTAGAATACTGGAAATGGAAGGAGTTGATATGAAGATCATGTTTCGTCTTGCAAGCCTCGCTTGCGTCGCATTCTTGCTCTCCGGGCCCGCGGCTGCGTCAGACAGAGAAGATTTAAGGACAATGCTGGATGAGTTCCTGGCAAAATCCGGTGAGCAGGCTTCGCATGCATCATTCTGGGCGGATGACCTCGTCTATACCTCATCCGCGGGTTTGCGCTTTGGAAAGGCCGAGATAATGGCGGGTTTTGAGAGTCCGTCCGGCGATGACGAAGCGGCTGATGACTCGCCGCCCATGCTTTATTCAGGAGAGAATGTCGATATTCGCGTTTTTGGTGATACCGCCATCGTCGCGTTCAAGCTCGTAGGTACTCCTACGGATAAGGCCACCAGTGATGATGTGATGTACTACTTCAATACGGGTACTTTCCTCCGAAGAGACGGCGAGTGGAAGGTCATCGCCTGGCAAGCGACGAAGATTCCGCCAACGTGAGAACCGATGACAGGCAAGCGGACCTCCCCACAGATCGTAGAAGTAGGCGATGACCGGATATTTACCAAAGCGGAGCCCGTAGCGCCGCCTGTCGCCACCTATACGGTCTCCGCGCGCAACAAAGCACGCGATACACCGGTTTTCAAGTATCTTCGCGATAACTATGGAAACCTGCGGATGAATGAAATCGACAGCCTGTTCGGTTTCGTTGAAAAAAGCACACTGTACGGTGGCCGGGGATTCACACAGCGCGAGTTATCCGACAAGGATGTATCTCAACTCAACTCCGCGGGTATTGGAATCCGCATCCCGATGTCGAATCATAAAGTCGACCGCAAAGAGTACCGGCTGAATCTGTGGCTGCTTCGCAAGTACCATATGGCCGGAAACTCCATCATCTGCACGAATGACGATCTGGCCCGTTGGATACGCGAAGATTTTCCTGACTACCGGCTTGACGCCAGCGTGATCAAGAATCTGAAATCGCACAGCAAGATCGAAGAAGCGATGGCGATTTACGACTCTGTCGTTTTACCCATGCCGGTGAACGAGGACCTGGAGTTCCTCGCCGAAATTAAAGACAAAGACAAGATAACCTTGTTCGCCAATGCTGGCTGTGCGCTGACATGCCCGTCTAGAATCTGCTACGCATCGGTTTCCAAAATAAACAAAGGCCGAGGCGGCGAGTTTCAATGTTCGCAGCCACTCAAAGACCGCGATCTGCACGGCATGGTCGACTTTCCGCTCGAACCGTATATTGAACTCGGCTTCCACCGTTTCAAACTGCTGCGTGCTCGACCGAACTCAATGACAGGGTTCTAAGCCGCTTATAGCCAGTCAAACTCAGCCGTGAAGTGCCGCAAGAACTTCGGCTCTTTTACAATTTTCATACCGCGTATGTCTGCACGCCGCTCCCACACAAGCGTGACCGCCTCGACGACGTAGTCCATATGGCTTTGTGTATAAACGCGCCGCGGGATCGCGAGACGGAGCAAATCCAGTCGGGCGGGGTGTTCTTCGCTACCGTGCGGATCAGATCCGAACATAACGGTCCCAATCTCGACCGCCCGAATGCCACCTTCGAGATAGAGTTCGACCGACAGTGACTGTCCAGGATATTGCAGCGGTTCAATGTGTGGCAGAAATCGCCTGGCGTCGAGGTAAACCGCGTGGCCACCGGCTGGCCGTATGACGGGGATACCGTTTTTATGCAATCGCTCGACCACGTATCGAGTCGAAAGTAGACGGTAGTCGAGGTAATGCTCGTCCAGAACTTCGCGAAGCCCGACGGCGATCGCCTCCAGATCGCGCCCAGCCAGGCCGCCATAGGTTGGAAAGCCCTCAGTGAGAATCAGCAAATTGCGCTCTTGTTGCGCCAGGTCGGCGTCGTTGCTGCAGAGAAAACCACCGATATTGCAGAAGGCATCTTTCTTCGCCGACATCGTGCAGCCGTCGGCGTAGCTGAACATTTCACGCGCAATGTCTATTGCTGCCACGTTCTCGTAGCCCGGTTCGTTTTGTTTGATGAAGAACGCGTTTTCCGCAAATCGGCAGGCATCGATATAGAAGGGTATGCCGGCATCATTTGCGATTCGGCCAACCTCACGAATGTTCGACATGGACACAGGCTGACCACCGGCAGAGTTGTTGGTTACCGTCACCATGATAACCGGGATGCGTTCACGACCTTCTGTATTGACCAGCTCTCGCAACGCTGCGATATCCATATTGCCCTTGAACGGAAAGTCCGATTCCATGTCGTCTGCTTCTGCACAGACGAGGTCAAGCGGCTGGCCGCCGACGAACTCTACGTTCGCGCGGGTGGTATCAAAGTGCGTATTATTTGGAACGATCGAATCCGGTGTTACCAGCATGCTGAATAGAATGTGCTCGGCGGCTCGGCCCTGGTGTGTGGGAATGATTTGTTCGAAACCAAAAATGTCCTGCACGGTATCGCGAAATCGAAACCAGCTTCGGGCACCGGCATAGGATTCGTCGCCGCGCATCATGGCGCCCCAAGCGTCTGACGACATTGCGCTGGTGCCGGAATCGGTCAAGAGGTCGATGATGACGTCTTCCGCACGAAGCAAAAATGGGTTGAAGTGGGCCTCTGCAATAAGTCGCTCGCGCTCTTCTCGCGTTGAGAGCTTGATCGGCTCAATCATCTTGATACGAAACGGTTCGATTATTGTTTTCATATGAAACAAATTAACGGCCACGACGTCCCTGCGCGATACGTAAAACTACTGCGTGCGTCGCTTGCATCAGTAATACTCCTGATAGCTTCAGATGATCTCGGGCTTATGATCTGTCTCGAATTATGAATACAAAAGACCTGACACAAAGCGCGGATCTGACGCGCCACGCGCACGGAACTGGAGCGTTACGAACTCGCCGCCCCGCTTACGTGGATTTTTTGCCACCTTGTAATGATGCCTGTCCTGCGGGAGAGAACATTCAAGCCTGGTTGGCTTTATCGCAAGCCGGTGAATACGAAGCCGCATGGCGAGAGCTCGTGAGTAATAACCCGATGCCGTCGATTCACGGCCGCGTCTGTTATCACCCCTGCGAAGACGTCTGCAATCGAGCCTTCACCGACAGCCCGGTAAGCATCCATGCTGTTGAGCGATTCCTGGGCGATTTGGCTCTGGAAAAGGACTGGCAATTCGAGAAGCCAACGATCAGCAGTGGCAAAAAAATACTGATCGTCGGTGCAGGACCGAGCGGTCTTTCCGCGGCTTATCAACTCGTACGAATGGGACACGAGGTTGAGATTCGCGAAGCGGGTCCGGTCGCAGGCGGGATGATTCATTTCGGTATCCCTGCCTATCGCATGCCGCGCGACGAACTAAGGGCTGAGATCAAGCGCATAGAAAATATCGGCGTAAAGATAACGCTGAATCACAGGGTCGATGATGTCCTCGAGGAGAAAGAGAAGGGCGGGTTCGACGCCGTGTTTGTCGCTGTGGGTGCCCACATCAGCAAGAAGATCGATATTCCGAATCGGGACGCAGGAAAGATTCTGGACGCAGTCAGTTTTCTGAGCCAGGCCAATGACGGCGGTGAGCCGCCCAAGATTGGTCGACGGGTTGCAATTTATGGTGGCGGCAATACGGCGATGGATGCCGCCCGTACGGCGAAGCGTCTGGGTGCAAGTGAGGCGATGATTATTTACCGCCGCGATCGCAGCAGCATGCCGGCTCATGATTTTGAAGCAGATGAGGCGCTGGAAGAGGGCGTCAAGATCAACTGGCTGCGGACCATCAAGGAGATTGATAAATCGACGTTCAAAGTTGAGGTCATGGAACTCGACGAAAACGGCCGTCCACAGCCGACGGGTATTTTCGAAGAACTGGAGGCTGACTCGTTAATTCTGGCCGTTGGTCAGGATACGGACACCGCATTCCTGGAGACGGTTCCCGGTATCGAATTTCAATGGGATCACACGGTCGTGGTTAACGATCAAATGATGACCGGACACGTGGGGATTTTTGCGGGTGGCGACATGGTTCCCAGTGATCGCTCTGTGACCATCGCGGTCGGTCACGGTAAACAGGCGGCCCGCCACATCAACGCATGGTTGGACGACACAAGCTATCAGCGAGCGCCGAGAAATGCGCTCATAGGTCACGAGAAACTGCACATGTGGTATCGCACCGTCGCGCCGCAGGTTGAGCAGGACCGTATTCCGGTCGATCGACGTGGAAAGGGATTCGAGGAGATTCTGCAGAATCTCTCGGAGCCGGAAGCGCTGTTTGAGGCCAAACGCTGTTTGTCGTGCGGGAATTGCTTCGAATGCGATGGTTGTTACGGCGCGTGCCCTGAAGATGCCATTATCAAGTTGGGTCCGGGTAATCGATACAAGTTTGATTTTGATAAATGCACAGGATGTGCAGTGTGTTTCGAACAATGCCCCTGCCATGCAATCGAGATGATGGACGAACCGGCAGCCGAAGGATCAGTATAGTGACAACAAAAAGCGCTCTTGAAGGCAACGAAGCGGTAGCGCGCGTTGCTTATGCGGTAAGTGAGATCTGTTCAATCTATCCGATTACTCCGTCGTCACCGATGGCGGAGTACACGGACCTCTGGGCTGCGGCCGGAAAAGAAAATATTTGGGGGCGGGTCCCCGACATCATCGAAATGCAGAGCGAGGGCGGTGCGGCCGGTACGGCCCATGGTGCATTGCAGACCGGTGCGATGACCACGACGTTCACTGCGTCGCAGGGTCTGATGCTGATGCTGCCCAATATGTACAAGATCGCCGGAGAATTAACCTCGGCCGTTTTTCATGTCGCATCACGATCACTTGCAGCGCAGGGCTTATCAATATTTGGCGACCATCAGGACGTGATGGCTGCACGTACAACGGGTTTCGGCCTGTTGGCGTCGTCGTCAGTTCAGGTTGCTCAGGACCTGGCGCTGGTCGCGCATGCGTCTACACTCGAGTCGCGAGTGCCTTTCGCGCATTTTTTTGACGGTTTCAGAACCTCGCATGAAGTAAGCAAAATCGAACTGGTCAGCATGGAAGACATTAAGTCGATGATCGACTCGAATCTCGTTTACGCACACCGAAAACGAGCGTTGAATCCTGACAATCCGTTCATTCGCGGTACCGCACAAAACCCTGATGTTTATTTTCAGGGGCGCGAAAGCGTCAATCAGTTCTACGCCGATACACCCTCGATCGTGCAGAAATACATGGATCGATTCGCTGGTTTGACGGGGCGCCAGTACAAATTATTCGACTATTACGGTGATCCGAAAGCAGAACGCGTGATTGTGATTATGGGTTCGGGTGCGGAGACGGTACAAGAGACGATTGACGCAATGCCGGATTCCGGTTTTGGCATGATCAATGTTCGGCTCTATCGACCGTTTTCAAACGTGGACCTGATCAAGGCGATACCGGCGTCGGCTAAAAAGATCGCCGTACTGGATCGCACGAAAGAAATCGGTGCCAGTGGCGAGCCTTTATATCAGGACGTGATGACGACTTTGGCCGAGGCGGTGAGCGACGGTATGCGAGCGAGCATGCCCAAGGTGATTGGCGGGCGTTACGGTCTTTCCTCAAAAGAATTTACGCCGGCTATGGTCAAAGCCGTATTTGATGAGATCGGGAAAGACCACCCCAAGAATCACTTCACTGTCGGAATCAACGACGATGTTACACACACGAGTCTGAGTTTTGACAGCGATTTCCAGATCGAGGGAGATGAGGCGACTCGGGCACTGTTCTTTGGTCTCGGCTCCGATGGCACGGTGGGCGCCAACAAGAACAGCATCAAGATAATCGGCGAGAGCACGGATCTCCACTGCCAGGGTTACTTCGTTTACGACTCGAAGAAGTCGGGTTCCCGTACTGTTTCGCATCTGCGCTTCGGCCCGAAGCCGATTCACGCACCTTACTTGATTCAGTCGGCAAATTTCATCGCCTGTCACAAGTTTGATCAGATCAACAAAATTGAAATTCTGGAAAAAGCTGCCGATGGTGCGGTATTCCTGCTCGACAGTCCCTATGCAGCCGATGAGGTCTGGGAAGAACTGCCGGAACCGGTGCAACGGATTATCATCGATCGCAACATCAGCTTCCATGTCATCGACGCGAGCAAGGTGGCGCGCGATGCGGGCATGGGCAAGCGCACCAACACGGTGATGCAGGTGTGTTTCTTCGCGCTGTCGGGTGTGTTGCCTCGCGATGAAGCGATACAACAAATCCGCAAAGCGATAGAGAAAAGCTATCGATCTAAAGGTCAGGCCGTTATTGATCGAAACTTCGCCGCAGTGGATGCAGCGCTCGATCACATGCACGAAGTGACCGTGCCGAAGGAAGTCAGTAACGCTCGACCCTATGATGACGTCGTGCCGACACACGCGCCGCACTTCGTACGCGAGGTCACGGCGCAAATGATGCGTGGTCATGGCGATGATCTGCCGGTGAGTAAGATGCCGATTGATGGAACCTATCCCAGCGGCACATCGCAGTTCGAAAAAGGCAATGTGTCTGATCGAATCCCCTTATGGGATGCAGATTCCTGCATACAGTGTGGCAACTGTGCCTTTGTGTGCCCACACAGCGTGATTCGCGCGAAGTTTTATCATGAGAGTTCCCTCGATGATGCGCCCGAGAGTTTCCCATCGGCACCCATCAGCGCTCGCGGATTCCCTGAGACGCGCTACTCGCTGCAGATCTATCCTGAGGATTGCACCGGGTGCACGCTCTGCGTCGACGCTTGTCCTGTTCGTAGTCCTGAGGATGAAAATATTCGCGCCATCAATATGGCGGACAAGAAACCCCTGCTGGATGAGAGCAGGGCGAACGTAGAATTCTTCGAGACTCTGGCGTTCAATGATCGTGCAACACTCGAGTTCTCATCGGTACGCGGCGCTCAATTCCTGCAGCCCTTGTTCGAGTTCGCGGGTGCTTGTGCCGGCTGCGGTGAGACTCCCTATGTCAAGTTGCTGTCGCAGTTGTTCGGCCCTCGCTTGCTGGTTGCGAACGCCACGGGCTGTTCGTCAATTTATGGCGGTAATCTGCCGACGACGCCATGGACCAAGAACGCGGAAGGCAGTGGGCCTGCCTGGTCGAATTCCTTGTTCGAAGACAACGCAGAGTTCGGCCTGGGTATGCGAGTTGCAGCCGATCACCACATGGCAATTGCGAAGCAACTGGTTACCGAACTGGCGCCTCAAATCGGCAGTGAGATCGCCGATGAACTGGTCAATGGCGGTCAACGCATCGGTAGCGAAATCAGAGGTCAGCGGCATCGAGTTCGCGAACTTAAGACGATATTGAAAGAGCTGATCAACGACAGCGACAACGAAAAAGCGGTTGCGCTGTTGTCGATCATCGACCATCTGGTTCGTCGCAGCGTCTGGCTTGTCGGCGGAGATGGCTGGGCTTATGACATCGGGTCGGGCGGTCTGGACCACGTTCTGGCCAGCGGCCGAAACGTCAACATACTGGTAATGGACACGGAGGTTTACTCAAACACGGGCGGGCAGATGTCCAAGGCGACACCGTTGGGTGCGTCTGCGAAGTTTGCATCGGCCGGCAAAAGGATCGGCAAGAAGGATCTCGCTTTACAGGCGATTTCAAGCGGCAATGTCTACGTCGCCCAGGTCGCGATGGGCGCTAATCCGCAACAGACACTATTGGCGATGCGAGAGGCTGAAGAATATAACGGTCCGTCACTCATATTGGCCTACAGTCACTGTATTGCTCATGGCTATGACCTGAAGGACGGATTGAAACAGCAAAGACTCGCCACACTCAGCGGATACTGGCCATTGCTCCGCTACAATCCTGAGCTCCGCGCGGCGGGCAAGAAACCGTTTGTACTTGACTCACCGCGACCGAGCATTCCGTTGCGCGACTACGCTTACAACGAGATGCGTTACAAGGTATTGACCAAGACGCATCCTGAGGAAGCTGAAAAGCTGATGGAGATGGCGCAGGAAACGGTCAACCGACGTTGGCATACTTACGAGCATCTTTCCAAGCAGGAACCGGCGCAGTTCGAGCGGGCATAAAAAAAGGCGAGGTCCGAAGACCTCGCCTTTCTGTTCAGCTTCGTACGCTGACTAGTCTTGGACTAGAGCGGTACGATGTTCTCTGCCTGAGGACCTTTCTGGCCGTCAGTAACAGTGAACTCGACTTTCTGGCCTTCGGCCAGTGTCTTGAATCCGCTGCCAGTGATGTTGCTGAAGTGAGCAAATACGTCAGGACCTGACTCTTGCTCGATGAAGCCAAAGCCT
>Ga0055584_100000305_pt1 | contig 46237 bp, 43 predicted proteins | sample OSDHelmetaG_FD_58716 | JGI IMG/M metagenome (GOLD analysis project Ga0055584, IMG submission 58716) | Pelagic marine sediment microbial communities from the LTER site Helgoland, North Sea, for post-phytoplankton bloom and carbon turnover... | ecosystem: Environmental > Aquatic > Marine >...
GTGCCCAGGTAGCTCAGTTGGTAGAGCAGCGGACTGAAAATCCGCGTGTCGGTGGTTCAATTCCTCCCCTGGGCACCATTTTTCTTTAGCGACGTCAACGCCATTTGCATCTGGCAATTCATTTGTCTCATGCGATTTCCCCATATTGTTCATCCTTGCGTCCCGTGCGAGACTTTCAGGCATCGGGCGCGGAGGAACTGACATGGCGAATAGTCTGGACCAAGAAATAGAGACGATTTTTAGCCATCCCGACAAATGGGAACATAAGTCCATTGTCGCGGACGGCTATACGACAAGCTATGCGGAAGCGGGTGACCCCGATGCGGAACCACTGATCCTCGTTCATGGTGGGGCCTGCGAAGTGGGGATGGGGTTTTCGCGTTGGTACCCCAACATTTTGCCTTTGGCTGAGAATTTTCATGTATTTGCTATCGACGAGCTGGGCTCGGGCGATACGGACCCGCCGCGCGATTTGCCGTTGTTGGGCAATGTGCATTCTCGCGGTAATCACGTCATCGCTTTTATGGAAGCGCTCGATCTGGGCCGTCCTTGGCATGTGGTCGGCCAATCCCAGGGCGGCTGGATCGTCACCTACATCACCATCACCCGACCCGAACTCGTCAATAAACTGGTGCTGATCGATAGTGCGAGCACGTCCGGGTCCGCGATCAAGCGGGCCGATAAGGGCGAAACCCAAACCATCGACGTGAACCGCCAAATTGTTGATGTGGATGGCAGTGGATGGTTGCCTTATTTCGACGAGGTGTTCGAGCCGAATTCGAAAATGCCCAAAGAAGGGTTGCTGGATACGAAGGAGAGTTTTCGCCGGTACCTTCAGGTGTTCGTCGAGAAGAAAGAAGCGGTCACCGATGATTGGCTCGATCTTTTGTGGAAGTCACGGGAGAAGTGGCTCGATACTTATATGGGACACCGCGGCAAAGACTATTGGTCGGATAAGAAACTCAACGGCCATTACAAACAATTCGAGGTCGACGGCATCCAAATCCGCGAGCATGTAGATAAAATTATCCAGGACACTTTGGTGATTTGGGGGCGTAATTCCGTCAAAGGCATGGATCCGGGGTTCGACACTTATAAAGGCCTGCCGAACGCAGAGCTGCATGTCTTCAACGAGGCCAATCACTTTCTTTGGATTGATCAGCCGGAGAAGTTCAACAGTCTCGTAACGTGGTTCCTGCAGCGCGATATGTAGTCGAGCAGGGGCGTGTTTTAGCCCTGCTTCCAATCGGGACGCACTGACTTGCGATCCTTACCGATGGTCACCCGATAGACCAATAGATCGGAATTCGGTGCCGCCCTTGTGTTATGGGAATACCCCGCATCGAAATAGATAAACTCATTCGGTCCCATGGGGGATTCAGTGCCGTGTTCGTCGGTGTTGATGGCGTTGCCTTTGACAATGAAATAGACCTCGTCGGCACCGGGATGATGATGGGCCCGCTTTCCTTGACCGGGCCTTGGCCCGCGCGCAGACAAAGTACGGTGACGGCGCATTTGTCGTTTTGGACGACCCTGTGGCGCACATAGCCGCCCGGCGCGATCTCCGAATAGGGGGCATCCGGATTCTCGTCGGAGTATTTACCAATCTCGGCTATATCGAAACGCTGAACACTGCTTGACCGGCCAGCTGCGATGTCTCGGGCGGTATGGCGGTCTTTACCGATCTGGAACCGGTAGGCAATGCAATCCTTACCCGGCGCCGCACCGGTATTGTGCGGCTCGCCGGCGTCGTAATAGGCGAACTCCCCCGCGTGGAGAATATGTTTGTTCCCCTCGGCATCGACGCTGAGCGCTTCGCCTTCGACCACGTAATAGACTTCGTCTGCGCCCGGATGGGCGTGTAGCCCTTGGTCGGGCAGCGGCCCCTGGCCGTTGCGGAAACAGACCACCGTCAGGCAGCACTTATCGTTCTGGATGACCCGGTGTTTGACATAACCTCTGGGGTCGACCGTGGTATAGGGCGCGTCCGGGTTCTCGTCGGAAAACTTAGCGACGTCTTTGATGGCGAATTTCTGCATGGCGGATCTCCTCATAGGGTACCGCGCGCGGAATTTGTAATCTTGGCTTCGGTCACACGTTCGGATTACCTGTCGGCAACCCGAGCGCTGCGCGCGCGAATTCCGGTGCATTAGCATCCCACGATAGGCCGATATGGGAAAGGCCCGCATGAACGTCGCGGAAATAGCGTTGCAGTGGATTTTTGCGGTAATTAGCGCCGCCGCCGGCTGCCGTAAATATCTGATCTACCGCTTTGGCGCAAAGATTGGCGGCATAAGCGCCATCGCGCCGCCATCTGGCTTTATCGATCTCGGTGCATGTTCCGGTTTCCGCGACCGTGCGTTCCGCCTCCAGGCAATTGTCGCGTAATAACAGCCTTGCTGCATCGATGGATGCACCGGCCTCTGAGATGCGCATTTGCTGGTTGGTGTAATCGGCAAGTTTCGCTTGGTTGTAGGTGGCGATCCGACCCTTGGTATTCTCTATACAATCGTCGAAAGCGGCGCGTGCGATGCCCAGTAGAACGCCGGCAATGACGTGGGGAAATAAGGCCAGCAACGGCACTTGATATAGAGGGTGACTATTGACCGCCGAACCGGGTGTGGGGCCACCGCGAGTATCCTTTAACGGTAAGGCCATATGGTTGGGCACAAATACGTCCTCACAGGCGACATCTTCGCTGCCTGTCCCTACCAGACCGGATACATCCCAGGTCTCGATGACTTCCATGTCTTTTCTGCGGACATTGAAAATATAAGGTTCTGCGCCATCGTCGGTTTGCACCATGCCGCCCAGCATCGCCCAATCGCAGGGCGCGATGCCGCTGGAAAAGGGCCAACGCCCGCTGAGACGATACCCGCCGTCGACAATCTCTGTCTTGCCACAAGGATAGATGAGGGCTGAGCCGATAAGCGTGTCCGGGTCCTCGTGCCAAATTTCGTCCTGTGCGTTGACTGGGAACATGCCGAGCATCCAGTCATGTGCCGCCAGATTGGCCCATACCCACGCGGTAGAGCCGCAGCCGCGGCCGAGTGCTTCGCCGATATCGATATAGAGCGTAAAATCGAGTTCCAGCCCGCCATAGCGCTTTGGCTGGTGAACACGCCACAGACGGCTGTCATGAAAGTCTTTGACCGTATCGGGGTGAATTCGGCCGAGTTGCTCTGTCTCAGTGGCGCGCTCTTGTAAGGCGGGCACGAGGGCCCAGGCGCGCTTTATCATCTCGTCGCGCGTCAACGCCGCAGAATTCATTTTGGCCATCGGTGATCTATTCCGTGTAGTTGAAATAATTCAGTTCGATGGTGATGCCATTGGGGTCCTCCAGGAAGACTTGATAAAGTTCTAAATCCGGCACTTTACGGTCGCGGTATTCAGCGCCGGATTTTTTGATACGACCCATGAGGTCTTCCGGTTCTTCGGCGCGAAAGGCCAAGTGATCGACCGCACCACTGCCGCTCAGATTGGAAGTATCAACTTCGCCTAAATAGTCGTTCAGCCCGTCGGGATTATCCGGGTCGATGGCAAAGAGATGCACAATGGCGTGCTCCCCCAAATAGAGCCAGTGACCGGGAAAGGGGAAAGGCGGGCGGTAACCGTCATCCAACCCCAACAGGTCCACATAGAAGTTCTTGGTTTCTTCAAGCTTAGTTGTTCTTATTGCGTAATGTTCGAGACCGGTGAGCATTCTGAGTTCCCCCTTTTACGGACCGCTTTATATCAAAGCAGCATTAGGTTTGGGAGGCAAATGCCCCATGAGAAAAATTTGGCGTGGCTTGTTGAGCGGTAAAGCGCGAACTATGATTGCGCCATGAAAATTACACTTCTCGGAACAGGAACGCCGACGCCTTCGCTGCGGCGGATGAGCTCCGGCTATATGGTCGAAATCGGCGACGATCTCATTTTGTTGGATCACGGGCCCGGTAGTTATCACCGGCTGATGGAGGCGGGCAAAAAGGCCGTCGATGTCAGTCATCTATTTTTTACCCATCTGCATTACGATCATTGCTCAGATTATGTGCGGCTCATGCTCAACCGTTGGGACCAAGCGGGCGGCATTATCCCAGACTTGAAGATTTATGGCCCGGACGGCACTCAGCATCTTTCCGAGCGATTGTTCGCCGAAGATGGTGCGTTTCATTTGGATATACGGGCGCGAACCGAGTTGGAGGTCAGTCTTGGGTACTACGAGGCGCGCGGTGGGAAACTGCCACGGCCGCGACCGCAGCCGGAAATTCAAGAACTGAACGTGCGCGATGTAGTGGAGACGGATCAGTGGCGCCTCACAATCGCCAATGTACCGCACGCACAGCCGGTGTTGACCTGTTTTGCTTATCGCATCGATACCGACGAGGGCAGTCTCGTTTATTCCGGCGATGCGTCGCCGTCTAAAACCCTGACTACCCTCGCCAAAGACTGCGACGTGCTCATCCATATGTGCCAACGCATATCCGGCACGGAGCTGACCGATCATGGGCGTATTTCCTCTTCCGGCCATTTGGAGGTCGCTGAAACCGCCCGCGAGGCGAATGTGAAGACCTGCGTGATCACCCATGTAACCGAACAGATGGATGCGATCGGCATGCATGAGAAGTTGCTACGGGAAATGGGCGAAATTTATAAGGGTAACCTCATTTGGGGCGAAGATTTGATGCGTATCCCGCTTAAGGGCCCGGCACCGCGCGCGTTGCTCTGATGCAGGAGAGCGATGTCGCTGTCATTGGAGCCGGCATCGTCGGCATTGCAGTCGTCAGTTATTTGAAGAAAGCCGCGCCGACGCTTAGCGTTGTCTTGATTGACCGGGACGCGCCCATGTCGCTCACATCCGCTCAATCTGGTGAAAATTATCGCAATTGGTGGCCGCACCCGGTGATGAAGCAGTTCACCGACGACAGTATCGACTTGATGGAGGAATGGGCGCGCGAAACCGACGATGCAATTCAGCTAACACGGCGCGGCTATATTTTGGCGAGCCGAAAGGCCAATGTAGAAGCCTTAATGGCGGAATTGTTGTGTGGCTATGGCGACGATACGAAGGAAATCAGGGTCCATGACGACGCAGCCACACCTGCTTACGCTGCCGCGATTTCCGCCGCTTGGCAGGATGCCCCTTCCGGTGTTGATGTGCTCACCGGGTCTGAGGCGATTTCACAAGCGTTTCCGTGGATCGATCCGGAAATCAGCACCCTCGTTCATATTCGCCGCGCCGGAGCCGTGGCCAGTCAGCAGCTCGGTCAATTCATGCTTGAGCTATATCGAGACCACGGTGGTGAACGACTAAAAGGCGACGTTACGGCCATTGATCAAGCGGCGGGCTTTGTCCTTTCGTTGGATGGGGGGACTACGAAATTGCGCGCGGGACAGATCGTTAACGCCGCCGGTCCGTTTCTAAACGACATTGCCGCCATGGTTGGAGTTTCGTTGCCGGTCTCAAACGTACTCCAGCAGAAGATCGCGTTCGAGGACACTGAAGGTGCAATTTCCCGCCAGATGCCTTTTGTCATCGACCTTGATCCGCAGGAGATCGATTGGAGCGGGGAAGAACGGGCGCTGTTGCGTGACGAGCCTGAATTGAAGTGGCTCGCCGAACAAATGCCCGGCGCCATCCATTGCCGACCGGACGGAGGCGATGTGGGACGCTGGGTCAAATTGGGATGGGCCTTTAATGAAACCGAAACCGACGCTGTATTGGAGCCGGCGTTGCTTGATCATTTTCCCGAGATCGTTCTGCGCGGTGCGGCCCGGCTAAACCCAGCCCTAAAGACCTATTATGGGCGACTGCCGCGCAATCGGCGCCACTATGGTGGTTTCTATACCCAAACGGACGAAAACTGGCCGTTGATTGGCCCTATGGGCGTCGCCGGTACATTCGTCGCGGGCGCTATGTCCGGCTTCGGCACCATGGCCGCCTGCGGCACCGGGGCGTTGACGGCAAATTGGGTGTTGGGGAATGAGCTGCCGGAATATGCCGCAGCCCTATCGCCCGCCCGCACAGCAGATAGTGAACTGATGGCGGCCTTGCGCGCGCAAAACAGCCGTGGGATGCTTTAATAGTCTTAAACAGGGAGGAAACCATGCAGATCACCCCTATTGGCGAGACCATTGGTGCTGAAGTCACCGGATTAGACTTGAAACAGCCCGTGGATGCGGAGACCGTCGCGACCTTGAAGGACGCGCTCACGCGCCATATCGCCTTGGCGTTTCGCGATCAAACATTCACCCCGCCGGAATATGCCAAGGCCGTCGAGATTTTTGGCGAACCCATGCAGAGTCAATATGCCGCCGAATTTGCAATCGATGAGTCCCCAATGGTGACGATCGTATCGAACCAGCATTGGGATAAATCCGGCAACCGGGTAATGCATGGACGGATTTGGCACTCGGACCAAACCCACCGAAAAAACCCACCGAACTATACGTCCCTTTATGGGGTCACTATTCCCAGCGAGGGTGGCGACACGGGTATTCTAAATACACGGGACGGCTATGAATCGCTGCCCAAAGAAATGAAAGCCCGTCTCGACAAAATGGTGATGCATAATCTTGTGTCGTCCGGCCGTGCGCGGTTGGCGGACTCGACCAAGAATTTCATTTTGGCAAAAGGCGAGGTCGCGAAACCGGGCCGCTCTCATCCTCTCGTTCGAGAGCACCCGGATGCCGGCACGAAGGCGATCTATTTTCACGCTCTTAAAATTGACCATATAGATGACATGGCGCCCGAAGAGACGCGCGAATTCATTAAAGGCCTACTTGATGAGATCGAGAACCCGAAATTTCTCTATCGCCATAAATGGCGTAAAGGCGATCTTTTGATTTGGGATAACCGCTCAGCCTTGCATCAGGCCTTTTTCGATTATGACTTAAGCCAGGAGAGGCTGCTTCAGCGGGTCATAATTAAAGGCACGCCGCCGTTCGGCCCCGCGATGCCTCAAAAGGAAATTGAGGCGGTCGCTTAAGGGCTAAACGGCGTGTGCTTTAGACGTTACTTACTGCCGGGGTAACTCTTTTCCCGTTCTACGGCGTCGTCCGCCATATTGTAGTCTTCGTCCAGATGACCGGTTGTGCCGGCTGGGCTTTTGACCGTGAAGAAAGTCGCTTCACCATTGATGGAGCGGCTGCGGTGTTTGGTGTTGCGCGGGATATGGATCATATCGCCGGCTTTTACGATGCGCTCTTCGTCACCCAAAATGTAATGCAGTTCGCCCGAGAGAATGTAGGTGAATTGCTCTTCGTTGGGGTGCTCATGCAGCGGCGGGCCTGTGCCTTCTGGTTTGGTGACGACACCGGCTTTCATGAATTCGCCGGCCACCTGCTGAATGGTTTGATGCGGGTTGGCCTTACCTTGGTGGGTTTCCATTTCGGCTGGGTAATAATAGGGCATTTAGTTTCCTCTCTCTTTTCGTGCCGTTTATTCTGCCGTGTTCGGCGGTGTTTTAATTTTACTGTATCGCATAAATCCAGCGTTTCCGGTAGCGGTGACCGACCGGATAACAGCGTTCCGGCAATTTTTTGGCACTGTTTGTTTTTCCCATATCGAGGGCTACTCTGTCGAGAAGTTGTTCGACGTGGTGGCGTGGTCTTGTCTGCGCGGTGGGATATAGGGCTCCAAGTTTTTTTGAATAACGTGACATTTATCGCCGACATCCAATCCGACTTGAGCATGATTGAAATGCTCTGAAATTCAATAGGGAACCGCGACGTCCGATGGTGGCAAAATTGTGGTCCGTTTCATGATCCGTTCGGCACTGGGGTCGAACTCGCCGCGCCGGTGCATGGTCGATGCATTGTCCCACATTATCGCATCGCCGAGCCGCCATTGATGTTCATAGAGAAACTGCGGTTGCAGGCACCAATCATATAGTTCGTTTAAAAAAGTATGCCCGTCCTCTTCGGTCATGCCATCGATACCAGCGGTCATGCCAGGGTCCGCGTAAATGGCTTTGCGACCTGAAATCGGATGAGTACGCACCAAGGGGTGGATAACGTCTGGAGTGCGGTTTTTCTGCTTGTTGTTGGTCGGCTCGCTCCATTGGCGATTGAAATATTCATAGGAATGGACCGCGCGAACACCTTCCAATTCGCGCTTTCTTGTCTCCGGAAGCGCATCATAGGCACCAGCTAAGTCACAAAAGCCTGTGTTGCCGCCACTGTCGGGAATTTTAACGCTATAGAGCAGCGACCCTACGGCTGGGCGCGGCAGATAGATTTGATCGTGATGCCAACCGACCTCGTGATCGGACAGAATCCCGATGGGCTCGTCGTTCTTTTTGACGTTGGAGACGATGAGAAGTTCCGGGTGATCGGATGACAGATATTCCTCGCGCACGTGGATTTCCAATTCGCCAAACAGGCGACTGAAGGCAACCACGTCGGGTTCTTCCAAATTCTGGTCGCGAAATAGCAACAGGCCATTGTCGGCCCAAAGCCGATGCATCTGCGCCACGGCATCCGGGTCTTGCGGTTGTGACATGTCGACGCTGATGACCTCGATGCCGAAACTTTGAAGGGTGCGTTTTTCCATATTCTCCCCACGGGTAGGCGGCAATATTGGCCCAAGCCGGCGGTCCACCTCAAGGGGAATCCGTCTGCATTGCATCCGCGCCACGGGGCGCTAGAGTAGGGCGTTGTTTAGGGGGATTAAATGGAATTTGATTATGTGATTGTGGGCGCGGGGTCTGCGGGCTGTACGCTTGCCAACCGGCTGTCGGCAGATGGGGAATCTACTGTGTGTTTATTGGAGGCCGGTGGTGAAGACCGTAATCCGTGGATACATGTGCCTGTCGGGTTTATTAAAACCATGTCCAACCCGGCGGTTAATTGGCTGTTTGAGACCACGCCGCAAGAAGGTACCGGCAATCGGCGCATTCCAATCCCGCGCGGTAAAGTGCTGGGAGGGTCGAGTTCGATCAACGGTATGCTCTATGTGCGGGGACAGCCTCGGGATTACGATATTTGGGCGCAATCGGGCTGCACTGGTTGGTCTTTTTCGGATGTACTGCCCTATTTCAAAAAATCAGAGAACCGCGAGATAGGGGGCGATGAATTTCATGGTGAGGGCGGGCCGCTCAATGTAGCCGAAACGCGCAACCGTTATGAGATTTTGGACCGGGTCATCGAAGCGGGTGGCGAAATGGGTTACCCGGTGGAGCATGATTACAACAGCGACCGGCAGGCGGGATTTTCCTACTACCAGTTAACCCAAAAGAACGGGCGACGCTTCAGCGCCAAGCATGCTTATCTCAATCCGGCGCTAGGGCGCGCGAACTTAGCGGTGGAAAAGAAAGCATTCGCCAAAAGGGTCGTGGTTGAAGAAGGTCGGGCCGTAGGTGTGGTCTTCGAGCAAGGCGGACGAGAAATCACCGTACGTGCGCGGCGCGAAGTCCTCCTTTCGGCGGGAGCAGTTCAGTCGCCGCAATTACTCGAACTTTCCGGGATTGGCCAGGGCGAGCGGCTTAAAGGGCTCGGCATCGAGGTGGTAAAGGATTTGGCGGGTGTCGGTGAAAATTTGCAAGATCACTACATCGCGCGGCTCTCCTGGCGGTTGAAAGACGGGATCACCTCGATCAACCAGTTAACCCGTGGCGTGCGTCTCGTGGGGGAGGTGCTGAAATATGCGTTCCTTCGTAAAGGCGCGCTTGCCCAGTCAGCGGGCATTATCGGCGGGTTTGTGAAAAGTCGGCCCGACTTGGAGGATGCGGATATTCAGTTTCATATGGCGCACGCCACATTCAAGAATCCGCATAAACGCACTTTCGATCCGTTCCCCGGCCTTACCATTGGACCGTGCCAACTTAGGCCGGAAAGTCGCGGCCATATCCATGCTGTCGATCCGGATCACAAAATATCGCCGGAAATTCTGCCGAACTTTCTGTCTGATCCCATAGATCAAGAGGTGTTGGTGGCCGGCATGCGGTTTGCCCGCGCGATGACGGAGACCGAGGTGCTAAAGCCGCTTGTCGTGGGTGAATTGGCGCCGGGCGTGGATCTGAAAACGGACGAAGCCTTGTTGGGTTACGCGCGCAACACCGGCGCTACACTCTATCACCCGGTCGGCACGTGTAAGATGGGGACAGATGAAAATGCTGTAGTAGACCCGGCACTGAAGGTGCACGGGATCGAAAACCTTCGCGTTGTCGATGCGTCCGTAATGCCGCGCCTGTGTAGCGGCAACACGAACGCGCCGACTATCATGATTGCGGAAAAGGCGGCGGATATGATTTTGGCGGACAATCGCTAGCGCCGGCGGTGTTCAATGGTGTCCGGTCTCGTAGACGCTGTGGCTTAATTTAGGGGAAATGCGATGAAAATTGGCTGTCTTGGATTTGGCGAAGTAGGCTCGGCATTTGCGACCAGATTGGCAGAAAAGGGCGTTTCGGTCGTCTGCCATGACCCACGGATTTCCGAAGCGGACGGCGCGCATCCAAATATTACCTTTGTGAAGTTTGACGAGGCAGTGACCGGTAGTGATTTTGTGTTGTCGATGGTGACCACCGACATTGCCGAAAGGATAGCCGCGGACGCTGCAATGCATCTGGGAAACGGTCAGTTCTACGTGGACTTAAACTCGACCGCACCGGCCAAGAAACGAGCAATCGCGGAAATCGTTGAGAAAAGCGGCGCGCATTTCGTGGAAGGCGCAATTATGGAGGCGATGGCCGCGGCCGGTGCCAATGCGCGTATTTTAATCGGGGGCGCACATATGTCCCATGCCGCTGCGGCTTTGGCAGAGGCGGGCTTGAATTGCGAAGCCTACCGCGAGGATGTGGGGGCAGCGTCACTGTTCAAGATGCTGCGCAGCGTTTTCTCAAAGGGTGTCGAGGCGGTTCTGATCGAGACTTTGTTGGCTGCGGAGCGTGGCGGGGTACGCGAAGATATTTGGGCGGAAATCCAGCGAACCTTCGCCAACACACCGTTCGAGAAAATGGCTCATGGTTGGGTAACGTCGCACGCCAGTGCCTGCAAGCGCCGCCGTGATGAGCTGGCGCAGGTGAACGAAGTGGTGCGTGATCTAGGACTGACCCCACAAATGTGTGCCGCTGCTTCACAGGTTTTCGAAGCCTCTGTTGCAGATGGATTGAACGACGCCTTCGATCATCCGCCAGCCGAAATGGCCGACGTCGTCGAATGGTTGAATCAGCACCGAAGCACGATTGCCTAGTACGGTTGCCTAATAAATGAGGTCGCCCTTGAGCTGTGTCCGGTGCATGATTCTGCGGGTTGCAGGATCGAACGCGTCGCGGCGATGCATGGCGCAACGATTGTCCCAGAGGATCATGTCACCCAATTGCCAGACTTGTTTCCAGCAAAATTCCGGCTGCATCACATGGGCCCAGATCGCATCGAGTATTTCTTCGCTCTCATCTACGTCCATGCCTTCGATATAGGCGTGGATGCGACGGCCCAGAAACAAACATTTTCGGCTCGTTTCCGGGTGCGTTCGAACCATTGGATGGGACGGGCCTTGCCAGTCGCGGACATCGCCGGTGGTAGGAATTTTATCTTCCATCCCCTTACGATAGCCGCCGCTGCTCAAGGTCACGTTTTCATGGCGCAATAGCTTACCGTCGATCCGTTTGACCAAGGCGGGAGCCATGGTCTCAAGGGCGGTGTACATGTTAAGGAATTCAGTGTTTCCCCCGGTATTGGGTGGCGGTAGTTCCAATGCGTGCAGCATGCTCGCGGTCGGCGGTTTTTCGATATAGGACATGTCCGTGTGCCACATACATTCACCGTCGCCCAGCGTGCCGATAGGCTCGCCCTCATCGTCCAAAACGTTGCTGATGACGCCGATTTCCGGATGGTTCTGCACCAGTTCCTCGCCGGTACAGAGCGCGCGTGGCGAAAGCTCGGGATTGCCTAAAAATTTAGTGAAACGCACATGCTCGTCGTCGCCGAACTCCAGCCCGCGAAACCGGAGCACCAAATGTTCGAGCCATGCGGCACGAATGCGGCTGGCGTCTTCTTGGTCCATCGTCTTAATGTCGAAATCAATCACATCGGCGCCAAGCGCTTTACCTGTTGGGATGATGCCAAACTGATGTGTCATTTTATTTCTCCCATGACCGGTATTTAAACCTAGCCTAATTGGCCGGTTGCAAAAAGCGCGCTAAAATACAGCCAGCAGAACGAATAGAGAGAGGCAAAGAAATGCCGTTTTATCATTGGGATGACATGACCCGGAAGAATCTCGCCAAACCATCAGATTCCGAAGGCAGTATCATTATTGGCGAAAACATTACGCTCAACCGTTCGGTTAGCCAGCCGGGTAAGGTTGCGCGCCCCCATTTTCATGGGTGCGAGCAGATGATTAATGTGGTGTCCGGGCGCGCTTGGTTCCGCGTTGGCGATGACGAGAAAGAAGTCACCGTGGGCGACATTGTTCATATTCCGCCAGGCACTGAACATGAGTTCAATAATATTGGCGGCGAAGAGTTCGTTTATCTGTCGTTCAAGAACAAATCCGAGGATTGGCCCCCGGCAACCGCGTTGCCGGACAAGGAATAAGCCAACCGCACTACCCGATATGGAATAGCGCGTTATTCTTCAATCCCACGCCACTCCTCCTGGTTTTCCTCCCACCCGTCGATGATTTTTTGGGCGGCGCGGAGTGCGTGGTTGGCTTTTGGGAAACCGATATAGGGCGCACATTGCAAGATCGTTTCAATGACTTCTTCCGGTGTGGCGCCGCGGTTTAACGCGCCTTTGGTGTGCCCGCCGACCTCGTCGGGTAAGTCCTGGGCCGCAGCCGTAGCGATTACAATGAGTTCGCGGGTTTTCAGGTCGAGGACAGGGCGGTCCCAAATCGTGCCAAAACAATATTCGTGAATAGCGTTGGCGTGGGTGGGACAAATCCGGTTCATTTCTTCCCAACCGGCTAGGCCTGCTTTGCCCAGTGCACCGTCACGAATTTTTTTGCCTCGGGCTTTTCGGTCGTCGGTCATTCTATAACTCCCTGTTGAGATTGGCCGACGCCCGGCGGCATTATTGGTTATGCGCCCGGTGTATCAGCTCTTGTAGCTTCTCGAAGTTTTCTGGGCCCATCGGCGTTTCGCCTTCATTGATCTGGCGGTCAAGTTCGGCGACGGCGTTGTTGTAGGGCGTTCTGATGCCGTGTTCTTCGCCGCCGCGGCATACGTGTCCGGTGATCAAATCCATCTCGCTCTTACGGCCTTTCGTGTAGTCGTGGATAGGCGCAGTGGTACCGTTCCCGCCCACATGCTGCATCAGCGTTTGCATCGTTTTTATCAGCTGTTCGTCGCTTGCACCGGTGAACTCCTCTGGCGCCATGCCGAACAGTGGCTGCATCTCGTAACCGAGTGCTTCGCCGATGGCCATGGATTCGCGTCCTAAACCGACGCAGATATCGATCATGCCGGGCAGCTCCTTAGCCTCCCAATTGGTTAACCCGAGCAACCCAAAAGGTCCCATGGTCATGCAGTTGGCAATTAACTTGGTCCATTTCGCGTGTTCTATCTTTTCGGAAATATCCACCTTGGCGAAGTTTTGCATGACCTTTTGTACTTCCAAAAGGCGCGGCGTAATTGAGCCGTCAAATTCGCCAACGGCGAACCAAGTGCCGTCGCGGGTCGTGTCGCGCTGCAGGACTCCGGGGTCGAAAATTTGCGCGGATAGCTCAACGACGGCGCCGAGGGTTCGTTCGCGCCCGACAATCCCGGCGATGGTGTCGTTATTCATACCATTTTGTAGCCCGACCACGACCGCATCGTCTTTGAGGTAGGGCTCAATGAGAGCTGCCATCCAGCGTGTGTCGTAGGATTTCACAATGATGAATGCGAGGTCAAATACAGGTACCTGCTCGGACAGTTCGTGGATATGGAGCGCATTCAGTTTTATATCGACCACGCGGTCGGTCATGGTAACGACGATGCCGTCGGTGCGAACCTTCTCCACCTGCTCTGGCCACTGATCGATCACTGTAACATCGAGGCCAGCCTCGGTGAGGTCAGCGCTAACCGAGCCGCCGATGGCGCCGCAGCCGAGGACGGCGATTTTTTTGCCAATCATTTTACTAGGCATTGTTTAAGGCTCCCTGTATTCACGAACGTCATGGCCATCAGGCCGGCCATTGTTAAGCGTTTCCAATATCCAATCGGCGATGGCCGGGTAGATATCCGGCGTTACTTCGCCCATGGGATGGAACACATCCTCATACATCCAAAGCTCTTTTGGGCAATTCAGCCGGTCCAGCCATTTCTCCACGTCGTCCGGTGGGCACAGCTCATCCAGGTCGCCTGCTACTAGTAGGTAAGGCGCCTTGAGTTCGTCGCCCGCGGTAAAGAAAAAATCGTCCATTTCGTCCGCATAGGCATCGAATTCGGCTTCGTCGCCGATGTTGGTCATATACATATAGATGCGTTTGAAGTTGGGCTGGGCTTGATTGAAGATGACGTCGGTGGGGCACACATTGGCCATTTGCCCGACGCAGCATTTCAAGCGCTCATCGTAGGCGGCTACTTCCACAGAATAGCGAGATCCCATAGAGGTGCCGAAAATGCCGATCCTGTCGGAATCCACATCGTTGCGGGCAACCAGCACATCCATGACGCATTTTCCGGCGCGGGTATATTTGCCGACGGTTTGCCAAACATGGTTGATGTTGCACTCGCCTTGGCCCGGTCCATCCATGACGCAGATATTCATGCCACGGCGAACAAATTCATTGTTGTATGGATTTGGAAAGTCTTCCTTGATTGCATCCATGCCGGGCAGGTAGAGGACGGTTGGTTTGGGGCCGTCTCCTGCGGCGGCGTGGAACAGGCAATAGGCCTTTTCGCCATCGCCGATATCAACCTCGAACCGGGTAATCGCGCCATCGAGAAGTTCCATCAGCCGGTCATAACAGCGGACGACACTCGCGTGCGCGGCAATTTTCGTTGGGTTACCGTCAACCGGAATAAGATGTTGTACGCGGCCCCAATAGAGCGCTGCGCGGTGATAATGCTGTCCGGCGGTGACGTTGCGGCCTTTTTCGTACGCAACGTCCGCTAATTGTTCCTGTTTGGTGGCCGCGCGCGCCCATTCTTTCGGGAAAGAACGGCGCCCTCTGACGCGTTCGAAAACGCGTTCCATATCGCCATATTTGAAGCCGCGTTCGAGGCGGTTACCCATCATGCCCGGATGCAGAATGTCTTCGTTGTCGGTGAGCTTTAAAAGCCCGTCGAATATCCAGCCCTGGTTTGCGCGCGGTCCCTGTTTACGCATTTTCGCTCCCCTAAAGTTCGGCGACGCCTTCCTTGAAATGGTGTCGCTTACCGATGCCTAGCGAGAACTCGGCGCATGGCCATGTTCTTTCGTGTAACGAATCCGTTGCGAGAAAAACATAAAGGTGAACAGCACAAGTCCAGTGACTTGAATGTACCATTCCGGCCAGAACAGGCAGAGGGTGACTAGCCCTAATGCAATTCGCTCCACTAATCCGACTTTAACATAGAGAAAGCCCACCATGACTGCGGCTAAGGCCATAAAGCCGATTATGCTGAAGAACATGACCTCGGCGACCAAAAACGGCTGATCCAGCAACAACAGCGGGCTAAAGGCGAACAACATGGGCACCACATACATGCCTTTTGCCGTTCGGAACGCAGCCCAGGCGCCTTTATTCGGCTTCGCATCCGCAATGCCGGCGGCCGTGTAGGCGGGCACGCAAACCGGCGGTGTAAAGCTTGAATCGAGGCTGAACCAGAACACGATTAAATGCGCCGACAACACGGTAATGACGATTTCGTGGCCTTGGCCTAATTCCAATAGGGCAGGCACGGCCATTACCGACAGCACGATGTAGGATGCGCTGGTGGGCAAGCCCATGCCAAGTACGAACGAGGCGAGTCCGACCAGGACGATACCTAAGAACAGATAGCCGAAGGAATATTGAGTTACCAGCGACGCGAACTTAACGCCAAGGCCGGTTTGGTAGAGCGCACCCATGATGATACCGACGGCGCCGACCGCTGCTAGAATGGGCAGAGAGCGTCGGGCTCCCATTTCCAATGCATGGCAAGTGTTCCAAATGCCGTATTTTATCGCGCCATATATTGCCGTCATAGACGGCTTGCCGTGATGTTCCTTGAATAGATCAAAAGCGCCTTTGATGCCCGCGATTACCACGATGCTGAGCAGACCGTAGAGGCCGGCCTGAGGTACGGGTCTGCCGGTCATCATCACTGCCATGATGACAAACGGTGGCAGGAGGTAAAACCAACCCTCTTTGATCACCGGCCACAGTGCTGGCACTTGGTCTGCGGGTAGGCCTGTAACGCCGCCTTTCCGGGCTTCGAGATGTACGACCGCATAGACAGAGGTAAAGTAAAGGACGGCGGGCAAGATCGAGACTTTGACGATTTCCCAATAAGAAATGCCGGTGAATTCGACAATTAGGAACGCGGACGCGCCCATGATAGGCGGCATGATTTGACCGCCTGTCGATGCGGCGGTTTCGATGCCTGCCGCGGTTTCCGGCTTAAAGCCGGTGCGTTTCATCAGCGGGATGGTGAAAGGGCCGGTGGTCGCCACATTGGCGTTGACGCTACCGGTGATGGAGCCGGTCAGCCCACTCGCCATAATAGCAGCCTTGGCAGGTCCGCCGCGCAACCGTCCGGTCGCTGCGATGGAGAGTTTCATATAGTACTCGCCGGCGCCCATACGCTCTAGGAAAGAACCGAACAGCACGAACAGAAAAATGAAAACCGAGAACACGCCGACAGGCAGCGTATAGATGCCGTCAGTGGTCATGAAATGGTGGTCGACGATGCCTTGCCAGTCGGCGCCCTTATGCGCCAAAGGCCCGGGGAAATACTGCCCGAAAAAGGTGTAGACGATGAAAAATATCGAAATCATGGGCAGCGCGTTGTTGATGGTCCGTCGTGCGGCCTCCCAAGTCACCAACAGCGCGACTGTGCCGAAAAAATAATCGTAAATCGTAATGTCATCGACAAGCGGTAAACGTTGAATGAAATAGTCGAGCATAAAGAGTGGATAGGATAAGGCGGCGGCGACCAGGATGACCAAAAACATCGACCATGCAAAGCGCCACCCTTTTTCATCGCGGTCGCGAAAAACCAGGAACACCAACGTCATGCCAAAAAGATATGTGGTGGCGCGTTGAAGGGTGTTTTCGTAACCGCCGAATAATGCCAAATCAAGATGCCAAAGGGCCATCCCGATTGCCAGGACCATGATCACCCAATCGAGGAAATTACGGTCCTCTTGGATGACCATATAATCCTGTGAACTTCCCTCGGTTGTCTCGCTCATCTCCACCCCTCCATAAAAAGCCCCCGCGCGGGCCGACATTTTGGCCGCGCGGGGGGGTATTCTTATCGTTATACGGTTACCCGTAAGACGCTATTTGAGAACGCCTTGTTCTTTGTAATATTTCTCGGCACCCGGATGGAACGGGAAGCCGTGATCTGTTGCGCTTTTCTTCAAGTTCCAGCGCTTGAAGATTTTATGGACATTGTGCAACGTCTTCACGTGGTCATTCGAGATCTTCAACAAGTTGTAGACCAACTTAGCCGGAGTCTTGTCTGTGGCGATGACGACGCCACTTGTACCGACGGAAGCTGTGTCGTTCGGCGCGCCTTTGTAAATTCCACCTGGAATTTTGCAGTCGTTAAAGCCAGCCTCGATGAGCATATCGCGAGTGCCTTTGCTCAACAGCATGAATTTGAGGGGGCGTGACAGATGCGCTTCGATGCCCTTCGCATTCGGAATGCCGGAATTATGGTTATAGAAGTCGAGCGAACGTGAGCTGAGCTGACGTGCACTGGCACCTACACCTGCGAAGACTAGCTTAAAGCCGCGCTTCTTGAGGTCTTCATAGCTAGAGCCGTTGTGTTTAACCATCAGGCCGGTGATGTACTCGGTTGACGAACCGCGCTTGCCGACACTGATGTTGAGAGGCTTTTTGGATTTGACGAAATCGTCGAAAGTTTTGATACCACCGTCGACAAGTTCTGCTGCTGAATACATGTGGTAGCAGGAATAGTAGAATGTCCCGACCATGCGCAAATTGCTGAACTTCTTGCCATAAGGCGATTGGCCTTTAAGGGCATTCTTGCTCAGATTGGCGAACGAGAACCCGATATCAGCTTTGCCCGAGCCGATCATTTTCGGATTAGCACGGCCGCCGCCGGGGATCACGCTGAGTTTCATGTCTTTTGCGTGTTGGTTGAAATTTTCTGCGAGACCGGCGCCCAAGCGACCAAACGTGCCGCCTAAGGAACCAACAGCAAATGTATATTGATCGGCACTAAAGGCCGGTGTTGCTAAGCCCGTCGCGGCAAGGCCGCCTAGGGCTAAAACGGAGACAGTAAGCTTCTTCATTAAATAACCTCCCAATGGTTAGTGGTGTGGCGCGCTATTAGGCTTTTTGTCATTGTCATCGTTTGTTCAGCGTGTGCTGTTGTATTTCCTAAAAGCGCAATGTTTCCCCTGAAGTATGGTTGTGCTGAGCAATATAAATACCGAATTGAACTTTTGGGAGTCTAAAAAAACATTAACTGCCTAATTGTCGGGACGGCCTCGGAATGCGATATATTTAGTCTGAAGATTACCGCGCCCAATTGAAAGTGACATTTCTATGTTTGCAGGCACCGATGTAATTGATCTTTTCCCAAGCAGTCTTTGGATTCACGAAATCGGTGATTGTGAACCTTTAAACGCGCACCTGCTGGCTGCGGTCAAAAAATTACAGGCCGATGGCCATGGGTATGACCGAACTGACGGGGGCGGTTGGGTAAGTTATACGGACCTGAACGAGAAAGACGACTTTGCAACGCTGATGGAATATGTGGTTGCGGCGAGCGAGGGCGTTTTGCACTTTTTACAGTATGATTTTGAGCATTTTTACATTTCGGACAGTTGGGCGAATATGAACGGTGCTGGCAAAGCCCATACGCGCCATAATCATCCCAACTGTGTGTTAAGCGGCGTTTATTATGTCCAAGCACCGGAAAATGGGGGTGATATCATTTTTCATGATCCAAGACCGCAAACGAGCATATTTGTGCCTGCCATTAAGCAGCCCACGCCCCACAATATTGCGCAACGGTATATTAAGCCGGCTGATGGGCTCATGATGCTTTTTCCGGCATGGTTGGAACACAGCACAGAAATCAACACATCGACCGATAACCGGCTGAGTATCAGCTTCAACATCATGATTAGCGGCGGTCCTGCACGTAAAGGTCTTGCGACACCGTTACCAAATCTGAAGATTTAGAAAAATCAGGGACGTTTCATTCAGGTCTAAAAGCTGCGTCTGAATTCTGGCCTTCCCGAAATCCTTCGCGTACCCATGAGATGGTCCATCGTCCCGTAAAGAAGACGGCAGCGCTGAACATTAACAGAGCAATAATGAGATAGGTCCGGCTATTGGTTTCGCTAATGTAATGGCGCAATTGAAGCTTTGCCTTGGCGGCCTCGCGGCAGAGATAACGCATTGGGTCGCGCGTCATTGCCTTACAATTTGAAGCAATTGTTTCTTCTCGTGCTGGTTCTGGCTTAAAGCCGGTTTCCGCGATCACGTGCAGCAGGCCAATCGCGACGCCGGCAATTACGAACATCACCATGCCAATTCGCTCGAAGCCGGTCTTGTAGCGCCGGAGCTTATTCATGGATCTTGTGTCTACTGCTTTGGCTCAGCGTCGTCGTTTTTGAAATGAGTCCAAAAATCGTACGACGCTAATCCAATTCCTAGAAATATCACGATTGCCAAATCGACTTCGCGGACAAAGACCACAACAACGCCTAGAAAGGTGAAAAGCATGGCGAGTGAGATGGTGGCAAGTATCCTATCTGTCATCCTCTAACTCCTCACCCATCCATATTCGAAATTGCGTTGGTTAACCAGCGTGCGGTCCGCAGTAACCGCCCATCATGGCCGCGTTGTCCAACCAGTTGAACGCCAATTGGCATGTCGTCCGTGCCGGTGAGCAACGGCAGGCTAACAGCCGGGACACCACAATACGTCCAGAGCGAACAGAAAATCGGGTTGCCGGTGTAATCGAGTGTTTTCGGTGCTTCACCGGTGGCCGCGGGTGTAACAATGGCATCGTAGCGCGAAAAAATCTGGTCTAGTCCCGCATTTAGCGTTTCACGTAACTCTATGGCGCTGGCGTAGTCGACTGCTTTTATGGTGCGCCCTTCTTCGACCATATTGCGCAACGGCTCGCTTAATTGGGTCGCATCCTTGTCGTAGAGGGGGCCAATATTTTTTGCGATGTCGGCAAGCATGATTGTCCGATGCAGATCGATGCCGTGATGGAACGGTTCTGGCAGCTCCACTTCGTCGCATTTGTCCCCTAATGCCTCCGTAAGTTCCTCAAAGCCGGATTGGACGTCAGCACTCGCTTTTTCCCAAACCGGCGATTTGACGAAGGCAAAAATCGGTTCGACGGGCGGTTCGGTTGACGCATTCTGCAAGAGCCCCAACGGCGCTGTCGGCTCCATATCGGGGTCCGCGGCATCGAAATGTGAGAGCGCGTCTCCAATAAGGGCGACATCTTCGACCGTCCGGCCAAAAACGCCGACCGTATCCAAAGTCCGCGATAGCATTAAGGCGCCATGGCGGGAAATACGCCCGTGGGTTGGCTTGAAACCAACGGTGCCACAGAAAGATGCCGGTCGGATCATGGAGCCGGCGGTTTGGCTGCCAATTGCAAGGGGGACCATGCCGCTTGCAACAGCAGCGGCTGAACCGCTCGATGAGCCGCCGGGTGTCCGTTCCGGATCGTGGGGATTTCGGGTCTTGCCGGGGCTATACATTGCAAGCTCGGTGGTAACGCTCTTGCCCATGATAATCGCGCCGGCCTGACGCAGAAGGGCGACGACGGTGGAATCAGCCGATGGTGTACGACCCGTGTACACAGGCGTACCGCATTCGGTTGGCATATCAGCGGTGTCGAAAATATCTTTCACGGCAACGGGTAGCCCGAATAAGGGCCCGATGGGTAGGCCCGATTGGCGGTATTCGTCAGCTGCTTTAGCTTGCGCATGCGCATAATCGGCATCGAAATGGGTCCAGGCTTCGATCTGTTCATCCATTTCAGCAATCCGCTCTAGGCAAGCACTCACCAAATCTTGGGATGAGAACTCACCCGCAGCGATGCCGGCGGCGGCCTCAAGGGCGGAAAGGGTGGCCAATGTCATATCAGCTCTCTCTCTCTCTCTCTCTTTATTTTCCGTATAGATAATCGGGGAGCCAAAGGGCGATCTCGGGGAAGCTGTAGAGGATGACCATCGCGAGCACGACCATGGACAGGAAAGGGAGTACGCCCTTGAAAATATCAACCAGTTGCACGTGGGGCGGTGCCACCCCTTTGAGGTAGTAGGCGGCCATGGCCATGGGGGGCGTTAAAAATGACGTCTGCAGATTGAGCGCCACCAAAATACCGAAGAAAAGCGGGTCGATGCCGAAGTGGGCCAGCATTGGTAAAAAGATCGGCACAAAAATGATGATGATTTCGCTCCATTCCAACGGCCAGCCGAGCAGAAAGATGATCAACTGCGCCAAGATGAGGAACATCAACGGCGATAGGTTCATCGACAGCACAAAGTCTTTGATGAGGTCGTGTCCACCGAGATAAGAGAAGACCGAGGCAAAGGTCCAGGAGCCAACGAAAAGCCAGCACACCATCGCGGACGTACGGACTGTTAAATAAACGGATTCCTTCAGCCTGACCCATGTGAGTGCGCGATACCCTGCGGCCAACAGTAGACCACCCAACGCACCGACCGCGGCGGCTTCTGATGGTGTCGCCAGGCCGAATAGAATGGCACCCAATACGGAGAGAATGAGAAAGGCCAATGGGAAGAAGGATGTGGCCATCATCCAGAGGACGCCAAGAAAGGAGGTATCTTCGATGTCCTCTTCTTTGGGTTTGGGGGCGAGGCTTGGGTTGAGTGTAGCGCGCCCGATCACGTAGAGAATATAGAGGCCCGCCAACATGAAGCCTGGAATGATGGCGCCGGCGTAAAGTTTCACCACCGATACATTGGATGTCGCGGAATAGACAATCAGCATAATGCTGGGCGGAATCAGGATGCCGAGACAGCCACCGGCGCAAATAACGCCTGCGGAAAAGCTCGTGTCGTAGCGGGCTTTGAGCATGGCGGGAAACGCGAGCAGCCCCATTAGCGTGACAACCGCCCCGACGATGCCGGTTGCGGTCGCGAACATGGCACAGGTGGCGAGCGCCGCGATGGCCATGGAGCCCGGCATACGGCGCATGGCGATTTGCAGGGTAGTGAACAGTCGGTCGACGATATTCGCCCGCTCGACGATGTAGCCCATAAAGAGGAATAGCGGCACCGCCGTCAGCACATCATTCGCCATAACCGAATAGGTTTGATTGACGAACAGGTCGAAAATTTGATTGTCGAAAATCGATTGCATGCGTTCGGCGTCGTAGTAGGCGTAATAGCCGAAGGCGACGCCCATCGCCATCAAGGTGAAACAAATAGGAAAACCCAGCAAGATTGTAAAAATGAAAATGCCGAGCATGAAGACGGCGACTTGGGGATCGGTCATGTCTTATCGCCCTTATCGCCGTTATCGCCCTCATCGCCAAGGCCGTAATCGTGTGCGTGCTGCAACGCCAATTCCATCTCTTCTACATCTTCGAGATGAGGCGGCCATTTGCCGGTACGCATACAAATGATACAGCGGCAAACTTGCGCAATGCCTTGAATAAAAAGCAAAAACCCAGCGATGGGGATGATCGATTTAAATTGAAATATAGGCACGTTGGCGGGACTCATGACGCTCACCTCGCCCCTGCCGTTGTTATAAGACCAAGATTCCCCCGCATAGTCCCACCCCGCGATGATGAGCGCGATGACGCCTGGGAAGAAAAATAGAAAATAGAGAATGAACTCGATGATCGCTTGTATTTTGGGTTTCCAGAGGCGGTACAACACGTCGCCGCGTACATGGCCGTCCCGAGACAGCGTATAGGCGCCCGACATCATAAAGAGTGCGCCGTACATCATATAACTGATATCGAAGGCCCAACTGGTTGGGTCGCGCAGAACGTAGCGAACGAAGACCTCGTAACCGATGCCGAAGGCCATTACCATGATGCACCATGCAAAGGCCTTGCCGATCCAGGCGGTAACGGTATCGACCAGTAGAATGAACTTTTCCATCCGCTATCCGGGCTATTGAATGAGAGATATGGACAAGGAGAGGGGCGGCACTGTTTTATGCCGCCCCGTCCAAACCAATTGCCTTTGGGTTAAAACTTGATTTCGCCTGGGAAGTAATGCTTGAAAGCGAGCTTGTAATCGGCGGCGTTCATCAGATCGTAGAACGCGACACGATGTGACCAATCCTTTTGGCTTTTGACCACCTTGGCAAAGAAGGGATCGCCTTCGAGTTTCTTGAGGACTTCGTCCCAAGATGCCAACTGCGCCTGCATTACCGCTTCCGGCGTCCGGTGGACGTTCACCTTGTCTTCGTGGATGAGGCCTTGCAAGTCCTTGGAATAACTATCCATGGCGAAGCCGTAATTGGCCGTGTTCGCTGCTTCGGCGCTGTACTCCAGAATTGCCTGCAGTTCCGGTGCCAGCTTATTGAACTTATCTTTGTTGAAGATGACCTCGAAGAATTCAGCAGCCTGATGGTAACTACCCATCATGTAGGTTTTGGAGACGTCGTGCGCGCCGAACTGGCGATCCGACGTTGGGTTGTTAAATTCAAACGCTTCGATCACGCCGCGCTCGAGGGCTGGTATGATTTCGCCGCCGGGTAGCTGCGTCACTTTAAGGCCCATGCCCTGCATAATGTCCGTAGCGAGGCCGACGGTGCGATATTTTAACCCTTTCATGTCGTCTGCGGATTTGATTTCGTTCTTGAACCAACCAAGAGGCTGGGTCGGCATCGGCATGCAGAAAAAGCCGACCAGGTTAAGTTTCAAGATATCCTGAACCAATTCACGATAGAGTTCTTTGCCGCCGCCATAGTGAATCCAGGCGAGGATTTGCGATGCATTTGCGCCGTAAACCGGACCTGTCCCGAATAGGGACGCCGCTTTGTTTTTGCCGTACCAGTAGGCCGTCACCGTATGAGCGCCGTCCAATACGCCTTTATGACACGCGTCTTGAACCTGGAAAGCCTTTACGACCGCGCCGGCGGGCAGCAAATCAATTTTGAGACGGCCACCAGACATTTTGTCTACACGTTCTACATACTGCTTTGCCATGTCTTGGAAGACCGATTTTGAGCCCCAAGAAGTTTGTACTTTGAGCACTTGGGTCTTCGCTTTTGAGACCTGCGGCGCCGCCATTTTGTCGGCCTTTTTCGTTGCTTTGTCAGGCTTGTCGTTGCACGCGGCAAGCGCCAAGGCGGCAGTGCCGGTGGCAGCCGCAATGCCGGCGCCCTTCAGGAACTTTCGGCGTGCTGAACTAGGTTTCGTGGCGGATTTTTCAGAAATTGTCATGATATATTCCTTCCCCGTAGACCATTAAATGTCGAATAATTTATTGCCTACATTTAACTCCCCTTCGGCAGGGAGGTTCAAGCTGATTATCGCGGGAATAGGACGTTGGGTGACTAGGTGGTAGCCAAACCCTTAACCAATGCGATGGGTACGCCATCCTTGTCGGTGACCGGCTTCGTCACGCTTTTACAATAAGACGAAGCAAGAACCGCTTGCATATGTCGCCCGTGGCCGCCCGCAACAACGACTAAAATATGTGCAGGGTCCGGTACGATCGGCGTTAGAGCATCGTCGTCGTTCTCATCAACCCAATCAGGCAAGGGAGTCTGGCCCCATCCGCCTCTGTCGCGTATGTCGCCAACACGACAACGGGCATTTTCGAATATAAACTCTTGGACCTTCTGCTTGTTCCAACCCTGCTCGTCGAGCCATTGCGCGGATTCCGCTGTCATCACCAGCATTTGCTCGGCATCCAGCTTTCCGCGATACGGCCCATTGGCGCCCAGATGGCTCATGGTCGACGCGGCGCTGCCTAAATAAAGCTCCGGTGTTTTGCTGATCAAGTCATTGACATTATGAGGTGATTCGGCACACAGCATGGTAACGGCGCTGGCGCTTGGGTCTATGCCTCGGTCCACATGGAGGCCCGGCCAAGGGCTATTATCTTCGTCCTCGCCGATGCAGTAGGAATATTTGCCGGGGTGGCCATGGGTTGCCATATCCGTTTCGCCAGGAATGCCGCCGCCGACATTCATCAACAACAGCCGCATGGCCCGCCCGATGGTGGCGTTTGCGCGCCATCCTTGGCCGAATACGTTCTGGCGGCAGTTAATGTCGATTTCGTTCCGAACAGGCCCATGGACGATGGTGAGATGCGCCCCCGGGTGGGTAGTGGTTTGCCGTCCATAGAGATTGTATTCAGGCTCTACCATAGCCTGGACACCGGCGATCACGACCGGCAGATATTCCGGCTTACACCCTGCCATGGCGGCATTAATGGCGATCTTATGGACTGTCGCAGCGCCGCCCTTTGGTGGCAATTCGGCGATCACCTCCGTCGGCGCACGGTCGCTAAAGCGAAGCATGTCCGCCACGCGCGCTTCGGTCGGTGGAATAAAGGGCAAGCCGTCGGTCCAGCCCTGCTCGGCGAAATGCTCGTAAATCGCATAAGGATCTGCCGCGAGTTCAACGAGGTGTGACTCGCTCGATTGGTCGCTCATCGGTTTAACCCTCTACGGTGCGCTTAGCAGCGAGCCGACCACGTCTTCGAACGCAGCCTTCGCTAAGTCACGGACCTCATCTGCCTGGCGCGCCGCGATAGGGTGCGGCAAGACGACGAGTGGCAAATCTTCCATACTCTGAAGCTTTGTCAGCATATGGCCGTATTCGGAAAAGGCATCGGTGACGACCGTGCCGGTGGGGATTCCGTCTCTTTCAAAACTCATGCTGTCATGGACACTCCACGACGTGCAGGAGCCTCAATCCCCTAAACCGGTAACGACGGCGTCGCATTCCTTTTTCATATCCGCCATCATTTCAGGCAACATGCCCGATACGCTTTCCTTGCGGAAAAAACGAACTTCCGCCGCCGGATAACGGTCTTTAATCATGTCGGCGACTTGTTCGAAAATGACGTCGGTATGATCTTTGGTGTTGTTCAAGAACCCAATAACTTTGCCGTCAAGGCCGTTGAAGCGCGTGGCAAGGCCATCTTGCTGTTCAGCAGCGGCGGCGGTGGGGTCGAAAACAAATACCGTTCCTTCTGTCTCCATAGACATCCGGTGTTCTCCCAAATTTTCGATGTCTCATTGTAGTCGCAATGCCCTGGCAAGGAAATGTCTGCATGCTATGCTCCGCCCGGATTTCGGTTCGGAGGGTTTGATGGCGTCTTATGAAGTATTGGTTATTGGTGGCGGTATGGCTGGTCTGACGGCTGCTGTTGAAGCTGCAGCTCTTGGTAAAAAGACGGCACTATTAGAGAAATCACCGATGTTTGGCGGTCAGATCGCTAATGTGGAAATGGTTGACGGATTAGACGTTCCTGCGCCGGGTATGATGCTGGCCATGACTTTGATGCAGCAGTCGATGGAACGCGGGGTCGAAACAATTACCGGGGAAGTCTCAGCCATTGCCCCTGTAGACGGTGAATTCGCGATTGGTACGTCCGGTGGGCAGCACACGGCAGCTTCAGTGATTGTGGCGTCGGGCGGGCGCCTTAAATCGCTTGGTGTGCCCGGTGAAGAGAAATTTATTGGCCGTGGCGTTTCGCAATGCGCGTCGTGCGATGGGCCGTTATTTCAAGGGTCAAACGTGATCGTAGTGGGCGGTGGCGATGCTGCGGCGCAAGAAGCTTTGGCGCTAACGGCTTTTTGTGACTCTGTGACGATGATTTGCCGGAGTGGGCTTCGCGCTAGAACCGATTACGCAGAGCGCATCGAGGCGAATCCAGCCATTTCTGTCACGAACAATAGCGTGGTTCTGGAAATTCTCGGGGAGGACGGTGTGTCCGGCGTGCGGGTCTGCAATACGGAAAACGAGAGTGAAACCGTTATGACGTGTGCCGGCGTGTTTCCGTTTATCGGCAGTGTGCCAAATACCGAATTTCTGGCTGATTGCGTGGCACTGGATAACGGATATGTGGTGACGGATGATCGTTTTGAGGCGACTGTGCCGGGTGTTTTTGCGGCGGGCGCGGTTCGCAAAGGATATTTAGGGCAACTTGCTGATGCATTGATTGAGGGAAAGGGCGCAGCCTCTGCTGCGTGTGGTGGTTAGACGATGAGTGAAAAAAAAGATCGAGTGTTTCTATTCGTTGTCTTCGCCTTGGGCCTATCTCGCTTATCCCAGGTTACTGGATATCGCAGCCCGCCATGGCGCTGAGATTGCTTTGCGCCCGATCAAAGTGGTGCCTGATAATGGTGGCATATTGCTGCGTACGCGGCCCCAACCACGCCAGGATTATCATGCGCTGGAGCTGGACCGGTGGCGAATTTTCCTCGGCATGAAGCTGAATTTAAAACCTAAATTTTACCCGACCGAAAATAAGCCGGCGGCTTTTATGGTGATTGCTGCAAAGCAGGCCGATAAAGATGCCTTGTCTCTGACACGCGCCTTCCAAACCGCTTTGTGGGCAGAGGAGCGTGATATCTTTGACCTCGACACACGCCTGGCGATTTGTGCGGAACAGGGCTTTGACGGTGCGGCTCTCCATGCGGCGTCATTGGAGTCGTCGGTGCAAGCTGAGTGGGATCAGAATTGGGATGACGCCATTGGGCTCGGGATATTTGGCACGCCGAATTATGTCTACAAAGATGAAATTTTTTGGGGGCAGGACCGGTTGGATTTTTTGGATAGACGCCTTGCCGAAGATAGCTGAGCGATGTTCGCGAAGAATGCCGTTGTGCTGGATTGCCGAAAAGGCCGTTAAGGCTGTACATAGGGACGTTATGTTTAAACCGGTTGAAAAATATAAACACATCACCGTTGCGCCGGTCACCGCCCATATTGGTGCGGAAATCGGTGGCCTTACGCTTGGCGAATTGGACGCATCAATCTTATCGGAAATCCACACAGCCCTTATGCGTTATCAGGTGGTTTTCTTTCGTGACCAGGAAATCGATCCACCGCAATTTGCTGCCTTTGCACGCCAGTTTGGTCGGCTCCGAAAAGCCCGAAAAGCCGCGTTTGAGCTGCTGGAAGGGGCACCGGAAGTTGCTGTGTTGGTGAATGACGAAGAGCGCCCGCCCAACGTTAATCACTATCACCCTGACGGCATTTTTCGCGATGAACCTGAATTTGCCTCAATCCTGCATGCTCAAGAGGTGCCTGATTATGGCGGCGACACGATCTTCGTCAGCATGACGGCGGCTTATGAAGCGCTGAGCGACGAAATGAAAGCCTATATCAAGGACAGAACGGCGACCCAGGATTTCATGAAACTTCATGGCAGTTCGCAAAAGAAGCGAAGCTGGAAGGGCAATAACGCTGAACGGATGGCAGCAATGGCTAAAGACCATCCGCCGGTAAGCCATCCGATGGTTCGGCCCCATCCGGTGACTGGTGTGAAGAGCCTTTATGTTTCGGAGAGTTTCACCAGCCACATTGACGGTGTTGATCGTGCGGAATCCGATGAAAAGTTACTTGAATTATACAGACACTATGAGCGCCCGGAATTTCAATGCCGGTTTCGTTGGCAGGACCACTCCATCGCGTTTTGGGATAATCGAGCAACGTTGCATTATGCGGTTGCTGATTATTGGCCCGCCAAGCGGCTCATGAACCGAATGACCATCGAAACCGACGCGATTGGCTGCGGCTCGTGAGCGTTTTTTCGGCGTCTTAACAAACGGGCGCAAAAGCCTGAATGAAGGAAAAAGGCCGTCAGCTGACTTGCTGCGTCCCTTTTAAGGCGCTGCCATGGCGCGGTTCCCAGAGTTGGCGTAAACTCTTTCTCAGAAAAATTCGAGTTTGAGGGAGAATCATTATGAACATCATGCATAAACCTGCTGACGCCGACGCAATTGAAGGTGCGACCGCTGATTTGGCGCGCTTCGTCATCAATCTTGATTTGAAGGATGTGGACGACTTTACGCTGGGCCGCGCGCGGACACATTTGTTTGATACAGTCGGAGCCTGCGTTACCGGCGCCGTTCAGCAAGTGACTGTTGCCTGCGAAGCGGCAATGGCCGAATTGGTGCCCCACGGCGACATTCCCGTGCCCGGACAAAAGGGACGCTATGATGTTCTTACTGCCGCTTTCTTGGGCGGTACTGCGGGACACGGCTTGGAACTGGACGATGGGTTCCGCCCGGCAGGCGCGCATCCCGGCGTTGCGATCGTGCCGACGATCCTGTCAGCTGGTTATCATTATGATGTGGATGGAAAGACATTGTTGCGGGCCCTCATTGCCGGTTACGAAGTGATGGGGCGCATCGGCGCGGCCATGCACCCACGGCAGCGCCAACGCGGGTTTCATAACACACCCATCGCTGGCGTGTTTGGCGCCGTCGCAGCTGTCGCGGTGTACAAGAAATTCGACGAAGATACATTAAGAAGCGCTTTTGGCCTTGCCGCCTCAATGGCTTCTGGCATTAACACCCACCGTACCGGTGGAGACGCAAAGCGCATGCATCCTGGTTTGGCGGCGAAAAACGGCATCTTGGCCGCTAACCTTGCAGAGAAGGGCTTTGAAGGGCTGGATACGGCGTTGGAGGACACCTATGGTTTTCTGGCGACCTTTGCCGGAACCGGTGATGGCGCGCCTGACTGGGCGACGATCGATATTCTAGAACAGGGCGGGCATGTTAAATCCGACTATGTGATTGGCGATTGTTACATCAAACCACATGCTTGTTGCCGCCATTTACACCCAATGCTCGATGCATTGATCGATATCGTGAAGACTGAAGACCTCGGCGCTGATCAGGTCGAAAAAGTCGATGTTGGGATTTACGAAGTCGGCGTGGTTCACGGCGAAATCGGCTGGGATAACTTCACCACCTCGCAAATGAGTATTCCTTTCACGGCGGCAACGGGCTTGCACAAGCGATCGGTTCAGCTGGCGCATTTCACACCGGAAGCACGAGCTGATGCGGCCATAACGTCGGATTGCGCGAAGGTAAATGTCTATCTCGATAAGAAACTGGATGCGGATTATCCGGTGAAGCGTCCGACGCGCGTCGAAATTACGACCAAGGACGGCCGTAAGCTTGAGAGGCTGGTTGAAGAGCCGTTGGGGTCTGCCCGCAATCCGGTGCCCGATGACGCGATGGTCGAGAAGTATATGGGCCTCACCGTGCCGGTACTCGGCGAACAGAAGGCAGAAGCCGTATTGGCGGATCTGCAGAAGGTTGAGGACATAAGCGATGTACGGGGATTGGTAGAGTCTATGGCCCTGTAATTTCGATCGAACAAAGTATTGTAAATCCGCCTTAGCTCTTTCGTGTTAGGGCGGATTTCTTTTTTTACCTATGGAATTGGAGGAGATCAGTCGTGAGTGAGAAAGAAATTGAAACCAGTGAGGTGATGAAAAAACTCGCCGCCTATATTGCAGGCGCGTCGGAGATGAAGCTACCGGAGGATGCGGCGGAACACGGTAAGCATCATTTGATTGATACGGTGGCATCAGTCATTTCCGGCACACGGTTAGCGCCCGGCGAGATGACCATCAAGTATATCAAAACGCTCGGTGGCACCGAGGAAGCGCTTCTACTAGGTACTAATTATGTGACCACGGCGGTCAATGCTGCGCTTGGCAATGCGATGATTGCCCATGCGGATGAAACCGACGATTCCCATAAGGAATCTCGTAGCCACATTGGCTGCGGTGCAGTGCCGGCGGCCCTTGCCATGGCGGAGCGGGAAGGCCGATCCGGCACGGAGTTTTTGAATGCGGTGGTGTTGGGTTATGACATCGGCGCGCGCACGAATTTTTCCATCGGTGTGCACTCCATGTATGACGCGGGCCACAGCACCCATACGTTTGCTCCGACATTCGGGGCCGCAGCCTCGGCGATGTCTTTGGCCGGATTAAATGCTGATCAAGTGCGTTGGGGGATTTCCTACACAGCCCAACAGGTGGGCGGCATCAATTGTTGGCAACGGGATCTGGATCATGTGGAAAAAGGCTTCGATTTTGGCGGCATGGCCGGTCGAAACGGCGTGACCGCGGCAACCATGGTGCAGGCGGGCTTTACCGGCGTGGACGATGTGTTCATCGGGCCGCGTAATTTCTATTCCACCTATTCGACCGAACCACGCCCGGAGCAGATGATCGACGGGCTCGGCACACGCTTTGAGGTGATCCAAACCAACATCAAGAAATGGACGGTGGGCTCGCCCATTCAGGCGCCGCTCGATTGCATCGAGGAACTTCAGAAGAAGCACGATCTGTCCGCCAGTAATATCAAGCATATCAAGCTCCGCCTGTCTGATATGGAAAGCCCGGTGGTGGATGACCGTCACATGGCCGATATCTGTATCCAGCATATGGTATCGCTGATGATCCTCGATGGCACCGCGAGCTTTGCTTCTGCCCATGATGAGGAGCGCATGACCGAGCCGGCGATTGTCGAATTCCGCAAGAAGATCGAGTTGGTCGGCGAGCCGGATATTCCGCGCCGTAACGCTATCGTTGAAGTGACGTTAGGTAACGGCCAGGTGGTGTCGCACAAGCAAGTGGCGGTACGTGGCACGCCGGATAATCCCATGACACGCCAGGAGGTGGACGATAAGGCGTACGACCTCATGGCACCCATTGTTGGCAAGGATAATGCACGGACCTTGATCGACACGGTTTGGGAGATTGAGAAAGTAGAGAATGTGCGCGACTTGAGGCCGTTGATGATGGCCTAACAGAGCGCCATCCGCTCAAAGAAAAAGGCGCGCTGCCAATAAGCAGCGCGCCTTGTTTTTTGTGACCGCGAAGCTCTAGCTTTGCGGGCCGCCGAGATAGTACGGCATTTCAAAGCCTAACACTTCCTCGGTGAAGATTTGCAGCAGTCCTGGAGGATATTCCAGCGTCAATGCGCCGGAAAGAACGCCCAAGAACACCATGGCCGCTAGGCCCAGAAGGCCATTGCGGACGTGGTTCGTTTCCACCCGTTTGGTAATGAAATACCAGATGAAAACGGCCGCGCCGATCGGATAACCCACGACACCGAAGAACGCTAACATGCCGACAATAGATCCGAGATAGAACCATTCCGATCTTTCCGTTTCGGAATTTGTCTCTCTATCCGCCAGTTCAGGGCAAGGCTCGGTCGCTGTTAATTGCTTATAAATCAACGGTACGACAAAGATCAAACCAAGGACACCGACTGTGAAGGGGAAGATACGTCCTAGCGTATGGTAATTGAACCCATCCAACCCGGCCATAATGACGATGGCCAGCATGAAAAACGAGAATATCATCTGCGGTTTTCGGTTTCGGGTGCTGTGCTCACTGTCATCGGTGAAGGATTTGCCGGCGCTCGGATTAAACTTCAGCGCACCGATAATCGAAATGATCGTCAGAATGAGTAGGATGATCACGATGGGTCGCTCGAAGAATGTCCAGCCATAGACTTGGATTGACTGGTAAAGCGACGTCTCAATTCGCTCGGAGAGGAAGAAGCCGATTAGCAGCGCTGGGCGCGACCAACCGAATCGTTTCATGAAAGTCCCGAGCGTGCCGAAGATAAACAGGGCAATCAGGTCGTTCCAATGACGGGTTGCCTGGAAGGCCGCGAAGAAGATAAGCACCAACATGAACGGTGCTAAGAACCCGTAACGGATCGTCGTCAATTTCGCGATTTGCTGTGACAGCAATAGGCAAGTGCCGGCGCCGAAGACATTGGCGAGCGCCAAAGACCAAATCATCGTGAAGGTGAGATCGAGGCGCGTGGTGATCATTTCCGTGCCCGGCTCAATACCGATCAAGATGAAACCACTCAATAGGATGGCGTAACTGCCAGAGCCCGGTATCCCAAACAAAATTGTTGGGATCATCGCGCCGCCTTCTTTGGCGTTATTGGCCGATTCCGGGGCTAAAACGCCACGGACGTCGCCGGTACCGAAGGTGGACCGGTCTTTGGAGGTTTGGATAACGTGACCATACGCGATCCAATCCACCACCGAGCCACCAAGACCTGGCAACGCGCCGATGATGCAGCCGATGCCGGAGCAACGCACCACAATCCACCAATGTTTCATGGCGTCTTTGAAGCCTTGCGACCAGCCTTTGCCGATAGTGAGTTTGCCGTCGCCGGAAATGGTTTGATGACGGCGAACCAGATCAATGATTTCGGGCATGGCGAACATGCCGAGACCGATGATCACAATCTTAATGCCGTCACTGAGGTAAACAGATTGCCAGACGCCGGGGATACCGGTGAGGCGTGTAGCGCCGTGTGGCTCGTACCCGATCATGCCGATAATCAGCCCGACGACGCAGGTCGCTAAGCCTTTCTTAGCGCTGACGCCGGTCAACATACCGATCATACTGAGGGCCAACATGATCAACATCATTTGTTCACCAAAGCCCATGGCGAGAATTATTGGGCGGGCGGCAAAGATAGCGCCGGTTAAAACCAGGGCACCAAACAAGCCACCGAAGAGGGATGCGGTAAAGGCGGCACCAAGCGCACGCGCGCCTTCGCCCCTTTTAGACATTGGGAAACCATCGACAACCGTCGCCTGAGAGGCCGACGTCCCGGGTATGCCCATCAGCACTGATGGAAATGTATCCGATGTTGTGGTTGGTGCTAGAAGGCCAATCATCATGGCCAAGGCGTTTGATGCTTCCATGTCGAATACGAATGGCAGCAGCAACGAAAGGCCTGCTACACCGCCAAGACCGGGCAGCACGCCGACTATCAGGCCGAGGCCGGTTCCTAAGAGAAGGAACATTAAATGGTATGGCTGAAATAGTGTTGTCAGCGCATCCACGAAGATTTGCATTTCCATAAGCCGTCCCTCAATCAGTATCGTTCATTGTTTTTATTCTCCGTCGTTTTTAACGGAAATTTGAGAATTCACATAATAGATTCGTATGTATAAAGCAACAACGCCCGGTCTAATCAGACCGGGCGTTGCCACTTATTAATATGTCAGGCGTTCAATCAGATCTTGAGATCGAGATTATAACGCTCTTTGACGTATTTCTTGATGTAAGCCTTACCCGCGGGCGGGATGTCGATGGCTTCCATAATCAGCTTTTTAGCCGGCTCACCAACGGCAACCGGATACAGGCTGAGGACTTTGTCTTTCTTCGACAGGAAGTCTTTGTCGGCCAACATTTTGTTGGTCGCGCCACGCCATGCTTTGGCGATATCGGCAGATGTACCCTTAGGCAGATGGTAGGACTTGTTGGCACCGGTGCCTGCTTTGATCAAAGCTTTCGTCGCTTCGTAAGCACCACCGGATTCTTTACCGCCAATAGCCCGATAGATTTCGAACCATGTCGGGATTTTCGGCCAAACCGGATCACGACCCCATTTGCCATTGGCATCCGGAGCACCCCAAACCATCAACTCGTAGGAAATGCCGCTTTTACGGAAATGCTTACGGTTGTTCTGGTAGGACAAGGTGTTGTCGAAGTTGACCGTGAACTCGCCGCGTTCGAACGCAAGAGCCATCGGGCCATTACCTTTCATGCCCCAAACGTCTTTGGTTTCAACACCAAACATGCTCAAAGCCATACGCTTGTTGAGGCCCGAAGAGGTCGGCGTTTTGCCGCCGAACACCAAGGCTTCTTTAGGGTAAGTGCGGAGCAACTCGATTTTACCTTTGAGAGTCTTCGGTTTATCGAGGCCAAGCTCTTTACGGAAGTAAATCACGTTGCCGCGTGGGAAAAGCGCAATCGGCACGAAGTCTTTGACTTCGAACTTCACCCGCGGATCACGGAGCAAATAGTTGAACACGGTCGACGTGGACATGGCCAGGACCCAGGTGCCGTTCTTCTTGGCACGTGTGAACCAGTAGTTGCCGCCCACAATCCCGCCGGCGCCCGGCTTGTTAACCACGAGAATCTTCGGCTTACCCGGAAGATATTTTTCCCAATAAGGTTGGAGCCAACGGGTAAGACTGTCCGTGCCACCACCTTCATTGAAAGGAACGATAACGCGGATGCGCTTACCGCTAAAATCAACCGCTTTCGCTTCGTTCGCGGCTGAAAGACCGAGTGACAGCGCAAACGCCGAAACGGCGAGGGCGCCGGCTACGCGGCCGGAAATTAATTTCTTGAGCATCAGATGCTTCTCCCTGTTGCAAAAACCCAATGTTTCGACAGCGATAGCCGCCATACGAAACCATCACGAATGAAAAATACACGTTCGCTACCGTAATCAACAACACGACTCTTGGCGAGATGCAACGTTTTTTTGGAGAGCAACGGTACGGCTTTTTGGAGAGCAACGGTACGGCCGGTATTGCCGTAGTGCACAAAAAAATGGCGCTCGGCAGAAATCTACCGAGCGCCATCTGGTTGCCGAAAACCGGCAGAATTTAGATATTCAAGTCGAGATCATAGCGTGTTTTCAAGTATTTCTTGATGTACGCTTTTTCTGCTTTGTTCAGCGCGAAGATTTCCTTCATCGCCGTACCAGCAGCAGCACCAACCGTTACCGGATAGGCACCGATGATCCTGTCTTTCTTCTTCACGAATTCCGGATCCTTGAAAGCATTGGCCGTTGCGTCACGCCAAGCTTTGACGATCGGAGCGGGCGTACCGGTTTGGAGCAAATAGGCTTTATTCGCGCCAACGCCGATTTTGGTCAGCTTCAAGGTAGCGCCAGCAGCGGCACCTTCAAACTTCTTGCCAGTGGCCTGCTCGTAATACTCCATGAAGGTCAGGAGTTTCGGCCAGGTTGGGTCACGACGCCAGTTGCCCTTGTCGTCTTTCCATTTACCAGCGGCATCCGGAGCACCCCAAGTGAACATTTCGTAGGAAATGCCGCTATCGCGGAAATGCTTCCGATTGTTCAAATAAGACAGCGAGTTGTCGTACATGAGCGTAAATTCGCCGCGTTCGAACGCCAGCGCCATCGGGCCGTTGCCTTTCATGCCCCAGACGTTCTTCAACTCAAGACCGAGCAGCGAGAAAGCCGCACGGTAGTTGATGTCGGTCGAAGTCGGGGTTTTGCCGCCCATGACCAGAGCGGATTTTGGCATGGCTTTCAATTTGGCGAGCTGTGCCTTTGGCGACAGGCCTTTGAGGCCCATTTCGCTACGCGCATAGATAACAGCACTACGCGGCAGAAGCGCAATCGGCTCCCATTTTAGGATGTCGAACTTCACCCGCGGATCGGCGAGTACGTAGTTCATCACCGTGGAGATGGACACAGCCATCACCCAAGTGCCGTCCTTTTTGGAACGTTGTTGGAAGTAGTTGCCGCCTACGATGCCACCGGCGCCAGGCTTATTGACGATAAGCAGCTTCGGCTTACCCGGCAGATGCTTTTCGAGAAATGGCTGCATGAAGCGCGCCAGGCTATCGGTGCCGCCGCCTTCGTTAAAAGGAACGATTACGCGGATGCGCTTCCCTTTGAAATCGACAGCTTCCGCTTCTGGAGCGGTAGTAATGCCGAGTGAAAGTACAAACGCCGAAACGGCGAAGGCACTCGCAAAACGACCAATTTTGAGTTTCTTGAGCATTAGATGCTTCTCCCTATTGCAGTTACTCATTCTTAGACGACATTGAATCGCCTGTTAGAACCATCACGATAAAATCGCTTTATACTTACAGTATGTAGCATAGTGACTTTTTTGAGGGAATATAATGTCTTTTATGGGGATTTGTGATTTTCCTCTGAACTCAATGGATATTCAAAACCACGTCAAAAATGGTTAGCATTGGATTAGCGGTTGTCGTGTGGATGTAAAGTCATTGTGGGTTCGCCATAAGGGTTTGAGGTTAAAGCATAAGTATGCCAACCCCTCGCTCTACGCGTCCCGTTGGAACTGAGAAAAATACGTTTTGCGCTCTGTTTCTGACACCTTTGGGGCAATCGCCTTAATGGCGAAATTAATATCGGCACGCTTGCGTCGTGGTAACGCAAAATTGAAGTGGTTGGCTTGCGACTCCAAACCGTATTTGCAGTCGGCGAAAGACAGGCTATAGAAGCCGCACATTTATTGATTTTCAAAAAAGAACAATCGGCGGGAGAAGAAAATGAGTCACGATTCAGTGCGGGATAATCCCTATACGCGAGGCATCGCGAAATTCGTTTCCGGTCTTAAGTATGACGATATTCCTGACGAAGTGCGCGCGCGCATCAAACTTCTAATTTTGGATTCCTTCGGTTGCGCGCTTTACGCGCCGCATTTGGAATGGTCCCAAATATTGATGAAAACCGTGGCCGGTTTGGATAGTTCCAATCACTGCGGCGTGTGGGGCACCAAGCAACGCACCTCTGCCCCCCATGCGGCGCTTATTAACGGCACGCTGACCCAAGGGTTTGAACTGGATGACGTCCATCGTCGGGGCATTTTACATGTGGGCGCGGTGACGCTACCGGCGCTGATGGCGGTTTTAGAAACCAAAGGCGGTATGGACGGTAAAGAATTTTTGCGTGCCGCGGTTGCGGGCTATGAAATTGGCCCCCGCGTTGGTGTTTGCATGGGTAACGAACACATCACACAAGGCTGGCATTCTGGCGCCACCGTCGGTGTGTTTTCCGCGGCATCTGGTGCGGCGGCTGGCCTAAAGCTTTCCGAAGAGCAAACGGTGCACGCTCTGGGTGTTGCCGGTACACAGGCGGCGGGCCTTATGGCGGCGCAGTTTGGTGGCATGGTGAAACGGATGCATGCGGGCCGGTCGTCTCAGAGCGGCCTCTATGGCGCTTTGCTAGCGGAACAAGGGTTCACGGGCATCACAGACGTGCTGGAGAGCGAATATGGTGGCTTCTGCACCACTTTCTCTCGCTCGCAGGATCGCTTCGATCTAGAAATACTGACCCACGGCTTCGGCGAGGTTTGGGAAACCATGGGCATCGCGCTTAAATTTTATTCCTGTGTCGGCACAAATCACACCACGATGGATGCGCTCCGGAATATCCGCGAGCGCCGTCCGTTCGGTGTTGACGAGGTTAAGGAAGTCGTAATTTACGGATCAAAAGTGACCGTTGAACATGTGGGCTGGGAATATAAGCCCGAAGGCGTCACCTCGGCACAACTCAACTTGCCGTTCTGCGTTGCGACCATGCTGATTGAAGGCGATTGTTTTGTAGATCAATTCAGCGAAGCCATCGTTGCTGATCCGGCGCGCATGGCGTTTGCGAGCAAGGTTCGTACCATCGAAGATCCGGCCATTACCGCGAAAGGGCCTTCTTACCGACACACGGTTAAAGTTGAAGTCCACTTCAATGACGGGACGGTGGAAGAAGAATCCGTCGAGGCAGCGCGCGGCAGTGAGAAGCATTTCGCGTCAGATGCCGATGTGGTGGCGAAGTTCGAGACATTGGCGGCCAAGAGTCTGCCGGCAGGGCAAATCGGCGAATTGCGTGACGCAATTCTCAATCTAGAGGATTTGAAAGACGCTAGCGAAATCGCCCGCTTGCTGGTTCAGCAATAAGTTACACGGCGCCTTCTTTGCGGAAGGCGGCGATCTCGCTTTCGCCGTAGCCGAGTTCACTTAAGACAGCCTCCGTATCCGCGCCAAGCGGGTGCGGGGGCTGATCTACTTGGGGGCCGCCTTCGGCAAAGGTGAAGGCGCTGACGGGTACGGTGACCGGGCCGTCGACGTTTTCGACGGATTCGTGCTGGTGCAATATGCCGCGCGTTTTAAGCTGCGGGTCTTCAAGCATTTCGTTCATGGGGCGCAGAATGGCAGCAGGCACATGGCGCTCTTGCAGATAGGTCTCCCATTCAACAGCCGTCTTCTCCATTAGCTTTTCTGCTATCGCCGCGGTTTCTTCGGCGCGTTGCGCATCTCGTTGCGCATAGCTCTGGTGGGCGAAGTGGTCGAGCCCTAAGGCTGCCATGAAGCGGCGATGTTGCCCCGGGTTGGCCGCCCCCATCATTAATTGCCCTTCCTTTGTTTGGTAAAGCTCGCTGCTGGCATATTTATGTTTGTTGCCGCCTAGGCCAGGCACTTTGCCGCTAACCGAATGACCGGTGATGCTGGCTGCCTGCATGACGATGGCCACATCCAGCATGGAGACGTCTATATATTGGCCTTCGCCGGTCTGCGCGCGTTGATAGAGGGCTGCCGATAGGGCAAAGGCCGCCGTTGTGCCCGTGCCGTAATCCATAAACACGGTACCGGTCTTAATGGGCCCGCTCTCAGGGGTGCCGGTCGACGACATGATGCCCGAGTTGGCTTGGATTTGGTGGTCGTAGACAGTGTGATGCGCACGTGGACCTTGCTGGCCATACCCGGTCATGGAGCAGTAAATTATTTTCGGATTGAGGGCTTTGATATTGTCGTAGCCAAGCCCGAGCGTTTTTAGCGACCCCGCACGGTAGTTTTCCACGAGGACATCTGCATCGGCGGCGAGTCTCTTGAATATTTCGCGGCCCTGCTCGGACTTTAAATTAAGGGTAATCGACCGTTTGTTGGTGTTTTGGGTCAGAAAATTGGTGCCCATCCAGTTTTCGTTGAGGTCAGGGTCGGCGCCCATAAAGCGCGCTTGATCCACTTCTTCTGGGTGCTCGATTTTAATGACGTCCGCGCCGAGAACCGCCAATTGATAGGTTGCAAAAGGACCGGCGAGAACATGGGTCGCGTCGAGTACTCGTATACCTTCGAAAGGGCGCTGCATGACTAACCAATGACCTTGGCATTGCGCAACGCCGCGATTTCGTCTTCCCCGTAGCCGAGTTCCTTCAGAACGTCTTCATTGTGCTGGCCGAAGGTGGGCGGAGGGCTATCGACCTGTGGGCCGTCATTTTTATATTTGAAAGCTGCGACCGGTACCGTGTACCCGCCCTCTACATCAGGGGAGCCCTCCTCATAGCGGTGGAATGTGCCTCGGTGTTCTACTTGCGGGTCGGCAATGGCCTCTTCCACCGTGCGCTGACGTGCTGCGGGCACATGGTTCTCCTGTAAGAAATCCTCCCACTCTTGGGCCGTGCGGGTGGCGATCAATTCTTTTAACGCCTCAGCCTCCTCCACACGGTGTTCGCGGCGATAAGCGTAGCTTTTGTTGGCGCGCTCTGGTTGGCCGACGAGCTCCCAAAAGCGCGAATGCTGGCGATGATTGCTGGCGCCTAGCATGAGCATGCCGTCTTTCGCCATATATTCACTATGGGTCGCTTGACCGCGATCCGGCGTTTGATAACCGAGCTTGCGACCTGTTCGAATGGCGCCGGTGATTTGTGCACCCATCAGGACGAAAGCCATGTCGGTTAAACAGCCGTCGATGTGCTGGCCCTCACCGGTGCGTTCGCGGTGGAAGAGAGCGCTGGCAATCGAGAAGGCCGCGGTGGTGCCGGTACCGAAATCGACCAATTGCGGGCCACAACGCAGCGGGCCGGAGTCAGGGTTACCGGTGACGGACATGATGCCGGAGTATCCTTGGATGACTTGATCGTAGGCCGTCTGTTGTCCGCGTGGACCGTCTTGCCCCCATGCGGTTAGGGAACAATAGATGATGCCCGGATTGATTTTTTTGATGTCCTCATAGCCGAGCCCTAAACTTGCCAGTGCGCCGGACCGATAATTTTCGACGATCACGTCAGCGTCTTTGGCGAGTGTCGTCAGAATTTTTTGGCCCTCTTTGGATTTAAGATTGACTGTTAGCGACCGTTTGTTGGAGCCGGTGGTTAGGAAGCCGGTGCCCATATTTTTATCGTTGAGGGCATGATCGGAACCTGTATTGCGGGCCTGATCCGGGTCTTCGGGGTTCTCGACCTTAATCACATCCGCGCCAAGCAATGCCAGTTGATACGTTGAGAACGGGCCCGCGAGAACGTGGGTGATGTCGATGACCTTGATGCCTTCAAATGGCCGGCTCATGAAATCCCTCCCTTTTTAGGTCGTTGAATGTGGCGCTTTTCGAGAGCCTACCGGTCATGAGCGCTGTTTGGCAATTGGGTCACTTCACATAGGCAGATCAGAGGCCTAAAAAGGCAGCGTTGGGTTGTTTCTCTTGATCGGCCCGAAATGACGGTTCAACATTTGATGAGCCAAGAGCCTATGTCGAATACAGAGATCGACCGGATCGAAAGCCTAACGGAGGAATACGATCCCGAATTGCGCTTTCGGCCCGTTTCAGGTGCGGCTGGCATGTTTGCCGCTCTGTGGTTGGCGGCGTTGTCTCTCTTCCACTATTTTACTGCCGGGTTCGGGCCTTTGGAGCATCGGTTGCATACCGGTGTTCACCTTGCCTTTGTGCTGAGTTTGATATTTTTGGTGTTTCCGGTTCATCGGAGTATGCGCCGGCAGGATGATGAAACGCGTTGGCCGACGATGGGTGGCGTGCCGCTGTACGATTGGGGCTTGTTCGTTCTGACAGTTGTCGTCGCAATGTTTCCGAGTCTCACATTGGGCGGCTTCACATCTATATTTGGAGATTTGGATTATCCCGTCGCCGAGCCGTCGGTGATTGTCGTGATGATGGGAACGCTCATGGTTGGTATTGTGTTGGAAACGACACGTCGGGCCATGGGCAAGACGCTACCGATCATCTGTATCGTATTTATTTTCTACGCGTTGTACGGCGATCAAGCCCCGACACCATTGACCCATAATGGTCATAGTTGGTCGTCTTTGGTCGCGTACTTGTATTTTTCCACCGACGGCATCTATGGGTTGTCGGTTTTGGTAATCGCGAGCTACGTATTTCATTTTGTTCTGTTCGGCGTCTTCGCCATGCGTATCGGGCTCGGCGAGCTCTTTATGGATATCGCCTATTGTATCGCCGGGCGGTTCGTCGGCGGCCCGGCCAAGATTAGTGTATTGTCTTCTGCTTTTGTGGGGATGATTTCCGGCTCCTCTATTGCCAACACGGTTAGCACGGGCGCTTACACAATACCGGCGATGATTCGGACTGGATATCAACCGCATTTCGCAGCCGCCGTCGCAGCGGCGGCCAGCACCGGTGGTCAAATCACCCCGCCCATTATGGGCGCGGCGGCGTTTTTAATGATCGAATTCTTGGGCTTGCCTTACCGGGAAATTATTATCGCCGCCCTTGTTCCAGCCTTCATGCATTTTGCTGGCGTACTGACGATGGTTCACCTAGAAGCGAAGCGGTTGGGCCTCCATGGGCTAACCATAGATGAAATGCCTGCCTTCAAGATTGTTTTTGCTAAAGACTGGCCGGCACTTTTGCCTTTGGTCTTGCTTGTTTGTTTGATTTTGGCCGGATACTCCCCTGATACCGCAGCTTTTTGGGGCATAACCGGGTGTGTGCTCGTGGGGCTAATTAATCCGCGCAATCGGATGCGTCTTTCGCAATTGATCGAAACGTTGCAATTGGGCGCGAAATACGCTCTTGCGATCGGCGGCGCGGCGGCAACGGTCGGCATAATAGTTGGCATCGTTATCAACAGCGCGCTCGGGTATAAGATTTCCTATTTAATCAATGCATTCTCGGGCGATATTGCACAAATCGTTTTATCCGCCCTACCGTTCGATTGGATTGACCGGTCAAGCCTTACGCTCATGGCGACATTGGTGTTTGTAGCTGCCGCGTGCACGTTGCTGGGTACGGGGTTGCCAACGACAGCGGCCTATATCGTGCTGGTGGCGTTGGTGACACCGGCACTCACCTCGCTCGGTGTAGAGCCCATCGTGGCGCATTTCTTCGTTCTATTTTACGGCGTGCTTGCGGACCTGACACCACCGGCGGCACCGGCGGCTTATGCAGGCGCGGGTATCGCGGGGGCCAGCCAATTCCGCTCAGGCATGACGGCGATCCGGCTCGGCAATGCGAAAGCATTGGTGCCTGTCGTTTTCATATTGTCACCGTCACTCCTGCTGGTCACTCAGTCTTTCACCTGGAGCGCTTTTGTCGTCGCATTTGTTGGTTGTCTGCTGGGCGTGCTTTGCCTTGCTGCGGCCTTGACGGGCTATGTGCTCGCTCCGATGATTTTATGGCAGCGTTGGTTGCTGGGCATGGCGGCGTTGTTTTTCGCAGCCCCCGGCCTAACCGTCGAATTGGTGGGTTTGCTCTGTGCGGCGCCAGCGCTTTTGCAACAGTGGCTGGCCTACCGCAAACGCCTTCCGGTTAGCTCGCCGACTTGATCATATCTCGGGCAATAATGAGCTGTTGAATCTGCGATGTGCCTTCGTAGAGCCTGAACAGGCGCACATCGCGATAGAATCGCTCAACCTTGTATTCGGCGATGTAACCCGCACCACCATGAATTTGGACTGCCCGGTCCGCCACGCGCCCGACCATTTCCGTTGCGTAATATTTGGCGCATGCGGCAACCCGTGTGGTGTTTTCGCCGGCATCGCGGCGTTTGCAGGCATCCAGTGTCATGGTGCGGGCGGCATACAATTCTGTTTCGCTGTCCGCCAACATGGCTTGCACCAACTGGAAATTGGCGATGGGTCGCCCGAACTGTTCACGCTGCATTGCATAAGCAAGGGCGTCATCGATGAGACGCTGCGCCATCCCGACACAGGCAGCGGCCAAGTGCAGTCGGCCGCGGTCGAGCACTTTCATTGCCGTTTTGAAACCCGTCCCCTCTTCGAGGCCGAGCAATTGCGTCGCCGGGACGCGGCAATCTTCGAAAATTAAATCCGAAGTTTGTGTGCCCTTCTGGCCCATTTTCTTATCGATCTTGCCGGTCGACTGGCCCTTTGTTCCGGCTTCGACCAAAATAGCCGAAACACCGCCGGCACCTTTATCTTCTGGGTTTGTCCGGGCATAGACAGTGTAAAGCCCGGCGCGCGGCGCGTTTGTAATGTAACGTTTGGTGCCGTTCAGCACATATTCGTTGCCATCCATGATAGCCGTCGTTTGCAATGACTTGGCGTCTGAGCCGGCATTAGGTTCGGTTAAACAGAAGGAGCCGATGATATCGCCGGCGGCGAGTTTTGGCAGATAATTTGATTTCTGCTCGTCGGTGCCGTCCATAACGATACCTTGGGAACCGATGCCGATGGTGGTGCCGAAAACAGAGCGAAAGGCTGGGGCTGCTTTGCCCACTTCGAACATGAGCCGCGCTTCTTCCTCCATATTGAGGCCGAGGCCGCCATATTCCTCAGGGATTGTAAGGCCGAACATGCCCATTTCTTTCATCTCATCGATGACTTCTTGCGGGACCTCGCCGGTCTCTTCAACTTCGTCCTCAAGAGGAATCCATCGTTCGCGGACTACACGGGCGACCGTGTCTTCAAGTTGCTGAAAAATTTCCGGATCAAGCGCCATGTTTTAAACCCCTTTTTAGAATTTGCTCCGTAAGTCCTGGAGCGTCTTTTAGCTTGCAAGAGTGCTTAGAGACACGCAAAACCCTATTCGTTCCACAAAGTCAAGGGACTGCTTGCAGTCTGAGAGAGATGTTCGAGGGATTCGAAGAAAAACGCGTTCAGGTAAACGGCGTCGAATTGTTTTTGCGGACAGGCGGTTCTGGCCCGCCGCTACTATTGCTACATGGATATCCCCAAAATCATGTGATGTGGCATCTCGTAGCGCCTGAATTGGCGAAGTGTTTTACGCTCGTGTGCCCCGATATGCGGGGCTACGGACGGTCTGAAAAACCGCCTTCGGTGCCGGAATTCAGCAATTATTCAAAACGCGAAATGGCGTTGGATATGGCGGAATTGATGACCGGTCTCGGTTATCAACGTTTTAAAGTAGCGGGTCACGACAGGGGTGGTCGCTGCACTTACCGCTTGGCGTTGGATCATGCAGATCGTATCGAGAAAATCGTAATCCTCGATGTCATTCCCACTTATGAGCAACTGGAGCGTTTGACCGCAACCGGTGCTTATGGCGGATTTCACTGGTATTTCATGGGCCAGGAACCGGGCTTTCCAGAAAAAATGATCGGTGCCGATCCGGAGTTTTATTTGCGCTACCTCTGCAACAAATGGGCGGCGAATCCGGACCCGTTTACGCCGGAGGCGATGGTGGAATATGTTCGGAGTTTCAGTGATCCGGAAACGATTCGAGCCACCTGCGACGAGTACCGCAACAACCCGCGTGCGGATCATGCCAATGATAAGGCTGATAAGGATGCGGGGCGGAAGATTTCTTGCCCGACATTGGTTTTGTGGGGTGATGCCGGTCGGCCGCATAAGCGTCAGGGGTCGTTGGAGCTGTGGCGCGAATGGGCGGATGATGTGCAGGGCCGTGGTATGCCCTGTGGCCATTTTCTAGCAGAAGAATTACCGTCGGCAACGGCGGCTGAAATGATCGCTTTTTTAACGGATTAGAATAGATGGCTCGAAAAGGAATAGTCCTCGCTGGAGGCGCCGGTACCCGGCTTTATCCGCTCACTTTGGCGGCCAGCAAACAGCTTATGCCTGTCTATGATAAGCCAATGATCTATTACCCACTCTCGGCGTTGATGTTGGCACATATCCGTGACGTTTTGATTATTTCCACGCCGGAAGATCTACCGCGGTTCGAGCAGTTGCTGGGGGACGGTTCTTCTCTTGGAATGAATTTTCAGTATGCGGTTCAGGAGAAACCGGAAGGAATCGCTCAGGCATTTATCATCGGTGAGGCGTTTTTGGCAGGTGATCCGAGTGCCTTGGTTCTGGGAGATAATATTTTTTATGGGCAGGGGCTTAGCGGTCGCTTGCAGGCGGCAAATAACACAGAAGATGGAGCGACGGTCTTTGCTTATGGGGTTAAAGATGCGGAACGCTACGGTGTTGTGGAAATGGACGCGGACGGTCGGGCTCTATCAATTGAAGAAAAACCCGGCAACCCGAAATCCAATTTGGCGGTTACTGGCCTTTATTTCTGCGATGCAGACGCTGTCGACATGGCGCGCGAATTAAAACCCTCCGGACGCGGCGAACTGGAAATCACCGATCTCCTGAATGTTTATTTGATGCGGGGCGCGCTGACCGTGGAACCGCTAGGGCGCGGCTTTGCATGGCTGGACACAGGTACGCACGATTCTTTACTGGATGCCTCCACTTACATTGCGGCTATCGAACGGCGCCAAGGACAGAAGGTTTCGTGTCTCGAGGAAATCGCCTGGCGTAATGGTTGGATTGATGATGCGGCCTTAGAGAAACTTGCCAAGCCGTTAATGAAATGCCCCTACGGTGAATATTTACTGTCGTTGATTGAGCAGAGCTGACCCGTGAAAGTGACGCCCACATCGCTGCCCGAAGTGTTGAAGATCGAGCCTAAAATCTTCGGCGATGAGCGCGG